>CEON01031931.1_pt1 | contig 15862 bp, 29 predicted proteins | sample 530291 | NCBI WGS metagenome assembly CEON01 (sample SAMEA2619888, study PRJEB7988) | marine metagenome | biome: marine biome (ENVO:00000447); feature: surface water layer (ENVO:00002042); material: "saline water (ENVO:00002010), including plankton (ENVO:xxxxxxxx)" | depth 5 m
ACCGCATATATACAGTATACGCACAGAGGTGTCACAGAGCTAGTCTTGTTTACTCGCCGTGCAGTACCCTCAAGCAGTCTGGGCACGGTGTCTTGTCAACTTGGTGGTAGACCTGAGCGTAATTGTTGCCGAGCATCGGCTTACCACAAAGTGTCCTAGACTCACCGTCTCTAGCCCAGTGTTGTTGACCGAGGCGTTTAGTCCACTCACGTAGTTCTGTGCGTGGGATTACCAGTGGGTCTAATTCGTCAAGTGAATTAAGAGAGGTCAATGTTATACTCCTCGCACCGCCTGTTCATCTCGCGCAGTGCTTCATCGTAGTTGTCAAAAACCCTGAGGTTGTCTTCTTGCTGGTGGTTCTCGGTAACAAGCATGATCTGATAGACATAATACTTATCATGCTCGCGGTTGTAGTCCATGATTAATTTGCAATCACGGCTAGGGTGCTGGATGTTAAGGACGACAGGCAGGGGTTTGGGTATCATAATGCCACCCAGTCATCTGAGTAGTCAGACAACTCCTGCAATGCCTGCGACTGCAAGGCTCTCATAGGATCGGATGCGGGGTATCTGCAACGGTCGGTAGGCGTAGCCTCCTCTTGTAGTGCAGGGCATCCGTACTTTTTCCATAGCTTGATGCGGTTGGGGTAGTCATCGAAGTCATGCAAACAATCATGATCCCAAGGCTCACCGCAAAAGCGACAATGTATATCTGCCATACAAACTCCTTTCTGCGAGTTGTGATAGGATGTACACCTCATAGGGTGCAGTTATAGTATGTGTGCAGACTACATGAGGAGCAACACTCGTTTACTCTTCTTTAGTCACCTCACCCTCTATGACCAGATTGCCAGACGCGACCGCCCCGAGTGCTGGGAAATCGTCTTGTAGTTTCTGTATTTCTTTGAGCACTTCCTCTTTGCTCATCTGGTCTATCCTACCATGCAAGATTTCCTTGCGATCAATATAGATCCCAGCCGCTTGTCCTCTAGACTTTTCTGCCGCGACTGCCGCCGCAAAGTTTCCTCCCGTGAGTGCGGCATCCCTGAGCTCAGCAAGTTTCTTTACATGATTCTCAAAAGTCACCTCATATTTATGGGCGACCTCCTGCTTGATCTCTGCTATTCTTCTCACAACATGGGGGAAGTTGCGACCATTAAGCAACTGTGAGGCAATGGCATGGGCAGATTTTTTAGAGTATCCAGCACGTAGTGCGGCCTCCGTTTGGCTTACGTCCTCACACACGTAGATTCTGCAGAACTCCTCCTGCCTTGGCGTAATCTGTTTTTCTTGGCGAGGATTGGCTACGACTTCCAAGGTCTTTTTGTGAGTGGCTTTGGCAAGAGGCATGATGGGTTACCGTCGGTGTGGTGGAGCTTTACATAATAGGGGGATTTGCGGAAAAGTTAAAATCTATTTTTAACCTCATTTTTTGCCGCGCGATCCTCGAAAGTAACATCAAGATATTGTACTTAGTGAACCACTATTCACGTAACTCGTTGAATTAACTGATATAGTGTGATATCGTATATTTAAGAAAGTTAAAAATCGTTTTTTATGTTATCCCACTTTTAGTCCTATATAGCAAAGCTCGCTATTTACCTTTGTTAGACCACATTTTGTCTATGATTCTAGACTTGTTAATAGTCATGCCCTTGGGTGGTGGAGTTTGACTACCGTGTCCTGTAGGAATTTTTTTGATCCGGCCACCTTGCTTGAGGAATTGTTTTGTTTGCTGACTGATGGCTTCGCTATCTACAGTTTCGTGGTTTTTCTTTGAACTCATGGGGCGTGTTCCGACGGCCCACAGCCAAGATAGAAGGGCCGTGGTGCATGGGTAGTGGGTGGGGTTGCGAGCACTCTAGCGGCGTTTTTAGAGTGTCTGTGGTTTATCCAAACCAAAAGCGCCACCATTTCTTAAACCAATTGGTAGGAGGGGCGGGAACCTCTACGCCCACACCGCTCACGGTGACGGTAGCTTCTACGGATAGGTCTTCGGGCTTTGAGTCGACCACAGCATCCTTGGGCAGTCCTCGTTCTTCATTTTCTTTACGCAGGCGCACATAAACGATGTACTCTATCTGACCCTCAGTAAGATTGTACTTTTGCGCGAGCTCGGATACTTTCATGCCCATTTGCTTATCTTCGGCGATGTCGTACACGAGTTCGTCGGAGTATTTTTCTTCAAACATTACGTTTTGTCCTTGCTTCTAGCTGAGCTACCTCACGAGCCTTGATGTTGATGAACTGGTTGAAGCTCTTGACCGCGCGAGGGTTATCATCGCACAAGTAGTCAACCAACGAGGCCAACCTATCACACTTATCTTGTTCGGTAAAATAGATAGTTTGTTGTGACAAAGTGCTCATGGCCTCCGCTTCACGTTCGCAGAGGTCAGTGAGCACCGACAAGCAGTCGTAAATGTTAGACATTAGGCTTCCTTGTGGATTTTTTGTAGACGTATATTACATCACCCCTACTTCGCATCGCCACCTTGTAATCAAGAGCCTTACCCTGACTTTTAAGGTATTTGACACGTTGAAAGACGCAGTTGTACATCGCTTTCGCTTTCTTATAATCCTTGAACTCAAGAGCCTCTCTGTCCATTACTAAATTCATAAACGGCTCGTATTTCCAGACGTGTCTGGGTTTACGCTTGCTTCTAGAGGCAGAGAGTTCTTTGGTGTCAATCTGTACCTTTCTCATCACTTTTCCTTTCTGGTTGTAAATATATGCTCAAACGAGCGGGGAGCACTTTGGTCTGGTCGCACATATCGCAAGCCCTACCATCCATTGCCAGAGGCCACGGATTAGCGCCTTCATACCAACCAGCTCTACGGTTGGGCAGAGAAGCCCCTTCAGCAAGGGGCATATGACAAAGCACACAAGAATCACGGGTAGGCACGATGCTTGTGTCCTTTGCTGTTTTTGATACGTTCATCTTCTGCTCGCATCTTTTGCTTACCATCTGGGCTGAGTATGGTGGCATCTAGCCCTTTGGTCACCAAGTCGATGGCATTGATGTCATCTGTTCTTACTTCAGTGCCGTTAGACAAAGCAATCACGGTATGACCGGAGTGGGTATCACGAGACACCATGACAATCGACCGCGTAGGGATGTAATGCAACCACTTGGGCAGATGTCCTATCGGTGGCAGTTCCTTGACTTTTATGAAGTTATCCATAACCTCACCACGAACAGAGGTAGATCACATCACCGCCTGCTTTTATGTGAGCCAAGGCTTGATCGACAAACTTTTTGTCATATTCCCTGTACTCTTCAACAGACTCTTCTTGGAACTGATGTCCGTAGAAAAAGCCGCCATCGCAGAAGTGATCGTAATACTTGGTGTTGATTGCTTCCTGTAGCTCAAGCAGTTGCTCCTCGTTGAGCGGCAGTTCAACACAGTTGAACATCTCTTGAGTGTTGAGCTTTTTGTACTGCTTCTCCATGAACGTCTGGAGACGAGCGTGTTTGCGCCAGTAGAATGATTCGCCGCTTTCGTCGGCGTCGTCTGGCATTTGGTTGCGCTCACGTAAGTAAGCGTATTGGTCAAGTCCCATTGAACATATCCTCCGTGGGCTGGTGACGGATAAAAAACATACCTTTGCCGTCAAAGGGTGAACCATCAGCATTCTGCACCGTTACTGTTTCGTCATCATTGTCTTCAGCAAGATGAGCATCTAGCAAACAGTCGGCGCACATTTTGAGGTAAGGCTTGTCTTGCATATCTGGCACTTGGCCTGAAGTCTCTGTAGCGTATACCCACCAGACTTGCGTAGGTAGACTGCGGTGCATCTTCACACCGAACTGAGAAGGGCCAAGCTGTTGACAACGAGAACAATAGTCCTCGCATGGGTTGTCAATACGGAATACAAGATTTAACGGCTGATGAGTATCAGGCCGAGAAGTAGGGTCAGACCCACCATTATCCAAAACATTGCTTTCTTCCATACACACTCCTTTCTAGAGTAGGTTGATAGGAACTGCCGTGCGGCAGTACAATTAAGGTACTACAGGACTGTGGTCTGGACCAGTCTATTTTTGTCCCACTTGTTCTATCGCTTGAAGGTCACGATACTCAAGCTCGCCCACAACACCGAAGATCAAAACAATCGCGATGAGCGTAATCAAAGCTGTGATGTGCTCGGGTATATCTAGTTTCATGCTAGCCGTCTCCGTAATCTTTGTGGTCACCACTGGACCAGTGTTCGTCAATAAGATCAAAGATGTAATCATCGTTAATCAGGTGGGTGAGGTCTGACAGACCGCATTGGTGAGGCCCAATGACCCGCACACTCTGTATCTCAAAAAGAGATTGCACGTCATTGGACTCTCTGGTGTAACGGATGCCTACGTCAACAGTCATCCATGGGCAGTCAAGTTCTGACTCAAAGTAGTATGACTCAGGCACTCTGCTTGAAGCTCTCTATCCATGCAAGGAAAATGCGCCGAGCATCGCCGTTGGATAGGCCGTACTCTGACTCTAAGAGTCGGGGCGCTTCCATCATATTGATAGAACCACCATCTCTGAGCTCGGTAAGATATTCGAAGTAATCTTCGTCTTTCATAATTGCCTCTTGTTAGAACGGTATGGAGTGTATAGGAGGCCAGCCTCTAACAGCGTGCTGGTCCTCTACATACTCTTCGGTGATGTTAAGGGTAACCCCGAGGTTTGTAGCCTGACAGTACAACTTGAAGGCGTCACAGTCTTCCTCGAGCGCGTATTGTGTAGGGTTCCTCTCGTTGTTCTTGAACGAGAACCGCGAGAAGCTATCTTCAGTCAAGCCAAGGGCTTGTAGCTGTTGGGGAGTAACAATGAGGTAGCCGTGTCCGGGATCGGACACGTAAGTGATGTTGAAGTCTACGTTAGCAACCACTGTATCAGTACTCGCTGGGGAGTATGAGTGTGTCGTTAAGCTTCCAGAACTTCCAGCTACCTTCGGGTGCGGTAGTCATGGGGATAAAGCGTTCCCATGTTTGCCTTTCGTCACCGTCAGTGCCTGTGATCTGTGCCTCTTTGCCGTAGGTGGTGTTGTCAATTACCTCAACGGTAATGAAGCAATCTTCTGGGGGTGCCTCGGTACTAATAATATCGAGGAGCCAGTATGCCTGAGCGTTGTCACAAAAGTACTTGACACCCTCAGTGTACAGCATACCGCCTAGAAGGTCAGGCTGTTTGTAGAACGTCTGAGAACCGTAGAAGTTCTGCAGATTTGTCGCTAGCTCTTGCGAATCCATAACTTTCTCCTATGGGTTAAGTATGACAATAGCCGTCACGTTCGATACACAGATACATACCGCACCATCGCACCACAACGGCATTGTCCATAGCAAAAGTAGGCTGAACAGTGTCTAGGAACTCGTCGTAAGACAAGCCCTGTGAATCCTGTTGCCACTTGCGCTGGAGAACATCGTACTGTGTTTCGTTAACGAAGTCACGGTGGGTTTTGGTGTCGGACACAATACCTCCTTTCTATGAGCTGTGTACCTATATATAGCTTGCCTGCAGAGGGCGTCTATGTAAACTCTTGTTTTGTCAGGGTATTTCGCCCTTTGGGAACCATCTAGCACCGATTAGATAGCCACAGTCGGAGCATCCTATCTCGGTAGACTCAGACAGAAGCATGAAATTAGAAGATCCGCAGAGCGAGCAGACCAATACATCAACATCGTTATATTCTACCCTGCCGCCTTCTTCAGGCTGTTTCTCTCTCCTGAATGGGACAACATTGTTTTTTGCATGAACGGTGGTATCGGTCTGTTCTTCCATTTACAAAACCTCGCCTTTTCCATAATGTAGTAAGTCCGATAAGCGACAATGGGACTGGCTGGGCATTTGTACTCGTCTGGCATCGCTTGAGCAGGCTTTGTCATTGCACGTTCGGTAAGCCCTTCCGGTGTGGAACGGACCATCTGCAGAATCCGCTGGCAACCATGTATCTTACCGTAACGATAACTGTACTCCTCACAAAGGGCCATGCCAAGCTTCCAGAGCCACTGATAATTTTCAATGGACTGGCCTGCCCAGAGGGTGCAAGGATGTTTTTGATGAACAGGTAGATATGGTGCGGCGTTGTCGTACCGCCAATGCACGGAGCACAACATCTGTGTGGTTTCTAATGGCATCTTTACAACGTGCTTGTCGCAGTGCCATTGAGCACACTTGGTTTGGTCCCACTCGAGTATAAAAATATTCATGGGTATACTATAACGGTGAGCTAATTGTCATGCCCACTTTCCTTGTTCTTAATTTCTCGTTCGGTGAGCTCGTGCAGAAAACTGATAATTTCTTGTAGCTCGTCTATAATATCCTCAATAGCTTCTGGGTCTTGTGTGTCTATCTCAACAGATGCAGTAATCTTCATTAATCATGGGCCTCTCCCCAGTTGGGGCCAAACTCTGCGTCAACAATAGAGGGAACCTCAAGGCTGACACACTGCTCCATCACCTCTTTGATTCGTTTGGCCTGTGCATCGCTTTCTACAGAGATATCTAGCTCATCGTGGACTTGTATCATGGGTAGTATGCCCTCCTCATATAGGGCCACCATCGCGGCTTTTGTTTGATCTGCCGCGCTACCTTGGATAAGTTTGTTGAGTGCCTTGTACGTGAACGCTCTTCTTATTGATGGGCCATGCTCTGCAAAGGCTTCTTTCTGTGTCATGGGCTTCCATGCTCCATACTTGGTCGGCTCCCACTTGTCAAACCTACACCGCCTGCCGAGTAGTGTCCTTATCACTCCTCGCTGGCTTGCTCTGTTGGTGCAATACTCGCTGAGCTGTCGCACGAAAGGCACTTTGTCGTGGTAGTTGGCAAACAGATCTTGTGCATCCTCGTACTCTAGGCCCAAACTTGCCGCGAGCTTTTTTGTCCCCATGCCGTAGAACAGCCCGAGGTTGATATCTTTGGCCTGCTTACGTGGGACACCCACAATGTCTGCCGCCATCTGGTGGAAATCTGTGCGTGGGTCTTGGTTGTACTGCCCAGCAAACTCCTCCGCTCCCTTGAAGCCCATCAGTTTTGCATAATGAACTACGATACGAGGCTCTTGGCTAGAGTAATCAAAAGCACCCCATCGGCAGTCATGTTCTGGTATGAACAGACTCCTTATCAAGGGGCCAAGCTCAGGGTGACGGGCGGGTATCTGTTGTAGATTCGGGTTGCTGTAACTGAACCGACCAGTGACAGTGCCGCCCTCATCGCTCCGTAGAGGGTGTAGCTCTGCGTGTATCCTACCGTTGACCTCATGCTTGAGTATGGCATCAATGAAGGTGCCTCTTGCTTTTTGATACTCTCGTGCCTGCACCACCATCTGAGCTACGTCATGGGTGTGATTTGTGAGGAACCCTTTGGTAAAGGACGGAGCGCCAGTCTTCTCTGTTTTGGGGTAGGTGAGGCCGAGCGCGTCAAAGGCTTTGGCTACGCTCTCTGCCGCCCAGATATCTACAGCCACACCGGACTGCTTCTTTATCTCTTTTATAAGTTTGTGTTCGCGCCTTTGTAGATCTTCTTTTACTTGCTCTGCCTTTTGCAAATCTACAGGCACACCCTGCTCGCGCATGGCGATGATCATGGGCGTGATGCGAAACTCTAGGTCAACAATATCCTTTATGTCTTCTTTAACAATTAAGGATTGGAAGTGTTTCCATAATCGCAGAGTAAGGGCGGCGTCTTGTTCGGCATACTCTCCAACATGAGCGGCTGGCAGTTTGTACATCTCACTCTTGGCGTTGATTCCAAACTGGGCGGCGGCTTCTCTAAGCTGTGCCTCGCTCTTGCGTTCTTGCAGATAATCTTTTCCGAGCGAGTTAAGGGCGTAGGAGAAACGGTTCTCGTCGAGCAAAGGTGCAACCACCATTGTGTCAACGATTCTGCCTCGTATTTGCACACCCTCACAGCGCAACCACCCGACATCGTAAGGAGCGTTGTGGAAAACATAATCACGATCAACCGAACATACATCACTCAACCACCTCAATGTCATCTTGGGGTCAAAGTTTGGGCCTATGTCGTGCCGTATAGGAAAATACCACTGATTTCCCTCCACCGCTACCGCAATGCCAATGATGTGTCCGTCTTTCCTTGCCCAACCAGCACCCATAGTGAGTAGGTTGGGGTCTTTTGTTTCTAAGTCTATAGCTACCGTTTTAGCTGAACTAAGGTCAGGGTATCCATCAGGCATTATCCATTCTGTTGGTGGTTGGAACATCGGTATCTGCATCTGCAGGATCCTTTTTAATTTTCATCGACTGCTTACAGCGACTACACACAGGCCACTTGTTTTTGAGCGTTCTGTATGTCGTAATCTTTTTTACTGAACATTCCTCGCATACGGCAATAATCTTACGATCCAGAGAACTTTCCATTACGCTCCTGCCTTAACAGCTCTGCTTCTACCAGTGTTAAGTATCTTCGTAAATCACGTATGTCGTCGATAACACCCTCTACTCTGGTGTCTTTCTTGCAGACCTCAAACACATCCCAGTTGTTGCTACCCACTTGATTCTCAAGCCTATCCCACTTACGGGCCAACATCATGAACGCTCCTACACCACCGCGCTTCTTCCAGCTATCACCGTAATGCTCCTGTGCATCATGTAGCTTATCTACATCCATGGCAACAACTTGCATACAAAGCTCCATCATATCACCGTACTGGCTGGTATCCGGTATGTCTTCGTAATACTTATCTAACTTCATTACATTCTCCTTGTGAACCATTCGTAGCAAGCCTTTTGCCATGCTTTATCTCCTATTGTCATAGACAATAAACAGGCTGTCTCTTTGTCGCCTTCCTTCCACAGTTCCCACGCTTTGTACATGGGGACAGCCGTATGGCTGAGGTACTCGTTTTCATACTCGTGGTCGGTAGGGTCTTCCCAACCACCTTCCATAAACAGGGCAAGCTCTTTGTCAAACACCTTTGGGTTTGTGACCAGCGCAGGGGGCGTATACGGCACGTACGAGGGCTCTATTAGTTCGTAGGCGTTGTACTGCGGTTGCATACCTTCCAGCTTCTGTAGAGTGTCTACATAAGCGTGTAGATTGTTGCTGAACTGTGTGTATTGCCCTACCCCTACCCCAACCATTTGAGCCATATATTCTTGCAAGAAACTCATGTGTACGGCGTTGGCTCCGTATGCTCCCCAGATCATGTCGTTACTACGGTTGACTACTGTCATGTCTAGTGTTTCATTACGCACACTAAAAAAGATCTGTGTGTTGCAGGGGTAGTCCTTACCATCATTGCTCATGTTAAGGTCGTAGGCTGGATCCCACATTGTTACTACAGTGCGCCTGTCGTTCTCATAAGTGAGTAGTCTGTGTTGGGCTATGTCAAGCTGGTCTTTGTTAAACCATGTGCGCCATCGGTAACCGTAAGCTCCGTGAAAGGTAACGCCATCATCGCTGTAGGTGTTCATCCTGCCGTTGAACTGCATGATCCAGTCAACATCATTGCGGCCTGCCAACATCCACAGTGACTCCATAAAATGGAAGAATGGGTTGGCGTCGCGTTCTTTGTAAAACAGCACTCTTTCCGTGGGGTGCGTATAGGTTGTCGCTACCGGACAAGGGAACTCATATGCTGGGCCGTTTCTGGTTTGCACCAGCCTGCCTTCCTCTTCTATCGCTTGCTTGGCTATGAACAGCGCCTCGCTCACGTTTCTTACCGTAATGTTCTTCATGCCATGATTCCTGCTCTTGCCTGCCATATACCAAAAAATTCTAACTTCTTTAACATCCTTTCTATGAGCTCTTGGTTTTCTTGGCCCACCTCGCAACTTGAACTATCCTTAATAAAGTCAACATATTCCTGCGCCACAGCCTTACGATCAAACCTTTCTAACAAGACGTTGTTGTTGGTGGCTATCTGTTCCCACTGTGTCTTGTTGCTGACAGCTTCGTCTATAACATCAGCAAAGTCTTGGGGCGAGCCACCCGCTTGTAGCTGTATATAGTTTTGTCCTGCCTTGAACACTTCGCTGTTCTTCATACCTAGATCCGTAGCCACTGGCACAGCACCACAGAGTATGGCCTCTACGGTTGTGCGATTGAAGTGAGCACCGAACTTAGAATATTTCTTAGACCAGCTGGGGTCTATCTGTAGCTTGCTTTGTCTGAGCATAGAGTAATGCACATCTGTTGGTATGGTCCCTGCATATACCATCCCGTAACGCAGGGCTTTGTCCCATATGCGGTCACCTTGCTCGTCAAAATACTTGGGCTTACATTTGTCTTGGCTGGTCATGTATCTATACTCAATGCCAGCGCCACCGATTCTCTTTGCTTCTTTATTGCTCATCTTAGGGATGGCCCGTATGAGGTCATCTACCCTTTTCCACGCCTTGAAAACCTGAACTGCCGTGAAGCCATCACGGTTGCCGAACTCGTTGATCCCTGTGTTGGGCTGAGGGCTGATGTCAAATGGGTTGACTATGAGTTTGCGTGGTAGTCCTATGCAACTGCCGCTATGGTAGGCAGACTCATGGACACAAACCATGCCGTGAAAATAATGGGACACATACGCAAGGTGCGGGTACAGCTCTGGCATATTACCGTCATGGATGATGGCAATGTTTTTGGTAGCACCGCTGTAGAGTGCTAACCATTCATTGACCCCCGCGTTATCTTTGTTGGTTGTTGGCACAGGGATATGCCACAGCACGGCGTCGTAGTTTGCACAGTTGTCAACAAACCTTTCCCTAGCTGTTTCGTCTAGGTAAGCTACCTTGTTGTCATTAGGCCACCACCAACCCTTTGCCTGATGAAAAAATAGACCTGTTCCCAGTTGACGGTATTGCGGCAAACTTTCATCAGTAATGGTTCTTGGAGTGCCGAACTTATGTTTAGCGCACAGCTTGACGAAATCAACTGAATGACCAAGTTCCTTGAACCCTGCCGCCAGATTCTCTGCATGGTTGATGATGCCACCATAGTCCTGTATATCAAATAGGGTCATTAGTATTTTCATTATGACTCACCAAAGATTGGGTGACCTTTGTACATCTCTCGCAGTTCGGTAAGCTGTTGCTTAATGTCCTCTTTGCTTTGCCCAAAATACTTGACAGCAAGATAGTTGCTGACCAAGTAGCCGTTGACACTCTGCTTTGTTGTTTCTGAATACCAGATAGTGCCAAGTATCCTGCCGAACTTGCCTGTTTCGTGTGACTCTAGCTTGTACGTTTGTCCCACTACCAAGAGCTCTTCTACCGCCTGCTTTGCCAGTAGCCCATGAGCTTTTTCCAGTTTATCCCTTGTGCGGCACTCTGGTGTATCAATGCCGTATAGCCTGATGCGCCTGTCACGTAGCCAAACATCAAAGCCTAAATCTATGTCGACGTCTACTGTGTCGCCGTCAACAACTCGCTTGATTGTGCAGTTGTATATGTACTCATCTTTCATTAATTTACCTCCCCGACCACAGCTTGCTCGCTAGGACGGAACAAACTGCGTGGCTCGCCTTGCCCCAGTCTTACTCTTTCGTACTTATCCCACTCACACAGGCTGTGCTCTATTGTTCGCATATCTACATCGTCCAACGGCACATGGCTATCGCTAAGATATGTGGGTGCAAAGCCTAGCAAGTGGCGCATCTCTTCATTGGCTTGTTCCTGTCTCATACCCTTTGTTAGCTTGCGGTCATGTATACGGTTCAAGCCGCGCATTGCTCCAGGACCAGCGTTGGCCCATAGTTTCCTGTCATAAGGGTGAGATAAAACGGGGGTATAGCTCAGGTCTGTAACCACCTCATAAGCCATGAAGCCACCACCTCCCCAGCCCTTATATTGACTCAAGAGCTTGTGCGCGTGTTGAAGTCCACGGTCCTCAAACCTTTGCATCTGGTTCATTATTTTTTGGCGGTCTCGCCAGAGGGGTGTTAGGAAGTGGTCAACAACAACCTCTGACTTAGGCAACTTCAGCCCTTGGTTGGTGATTATATAGGCTCCGGTGAACGTCCTGAGCTTATTGTCAATCCGGTGTTGTATCAGGTCTTTGGTGTACTGTGGTCGCCAATCGCCTATGGGGGGTGTGTCTCTTACCCAGCCGTGGGCTTCGGCAAAATCTGTTGTGCCTATCATGCGGAACAAACAGACGTTAAAGAATATTTCTGTGTAGGGGCGGGTATCTTCTAAGTTCGTCCAGTTCTTACGCATCCATACCGTAACACGGTCATTCTCACGGAACGGGTTGGTAAATTTATACTTCTGTAAGATAGGATCACTTGTCCAAGGGGCAGGGTTGCCTGCCGCCCTAGACAAGTAGATGTTGTGGCGCTCCTTTATCCAACCGAAAAAACTTTCTACGGCTTCGGTCATGCTAGCTCCTTACTCTTCTAGTCGAATAGCGCCTGACTTAATGGCTATTTGGATATCTACACCACCTCCAGGAGAAGGCTGTAGTGCGCGTAGTCGCTCCATTGCTTCCCGCACGGTGGCGCATTGCAAGATAACTTGCTGGTTACGATAACGATTAGTACCTTCACGAAGATTAGGAACTTCAATCTGCTTGAAAATACGTGCATCGGGGTTGAGGCGTGTTCGCGCCTTTGGTTCTGTTTCTGACATTAGCGTCTCCGCATCTGGTTTCCATAGGATAGCTTTTGCATCCACCAAATCATGTAGGTGTTCTACGAGTTGCCGCATGGAGTCAAAAGCAGTGGGTACACCGACCTTGTTCCATAGATTTCTTAGCTTAGTAGTGCTCATGGTATCTAATAAGGCTTCGGGTCTGTTGCCGTTATATACTATGCTGTTATGGTCTACCTTACCTGACTCATTGGCCTCTGCCAAAGTTCTAAACATCCAGAACTTGTAGCCTTTATAGGCGCATTCATTTGATAACTTAGATTTGCAAATAGCGTAGTACATCATATCCCTTTCTATGGAATTTAGGCACGTTCATTATAGTTGTGAACTGTTCTTGAAACAAGAGGTTTTTTGTCAAAAAGCCCGTGACGTGGGCCAGACGGTCTGTTCATCTCAGTAGGAGTGACATGCACTTAAGGGGCCGAGACACAGACTGCGGATGTTTGGGGAGCAAACATTCCCGATGCACCGTCCGCTGGCATCAAGCCGCTTCGGCATACTCCAGTGCTTTTGTCAAAGCCTTGCGCTTTGTCGCCGCACCGCTACCGAACCATGCACTATGCAGAGAGTTGCCTTCCTGCTGGGAACGTGTCTGGTGGTCGACAATGTATGTCACGGCGTTGAGTGCGCCCCACCATGTGCCTTTGGCAGACTTTAGGCTAGCTCCGGGACTCAGGTCGACTGCCTCACGTACTGCTGATGCAGTGCGCTTGAACTCGTCGCGCATGGGTGGTAAAGTGCTGGGGTCATTGGCCTTGCCGCGCTCAACCAACAGGTTCGGCTGGAACAGTTCAGCAATGTAGTTCTCAAGCGACTGTTGCTTGAACTGCTTTTTAGCAAGGAACTCAGACTGCTCTTGGAACGCCTGCATCTGAGCACCGCTGATGCCAAGTGCTTCCTCGGCGGCGCGGTGTATCTCCTCGTCGAACATTTGTAAGTGCAGGACACGGAACTTGTTGCCCTTATCACCCAAGGCCATAGTGAGCGTGTTGTTACAAACCACACGGATGGGCGTGAACATAATGGTCATCGCCTTGCCTACTTGGTGGCTGTTGTTGAGTAACAAATAGCCCTCGACCTCGTCGCTGTTGGCGAGCTTAAAGCCGCCAGAGATCTTGGCAAGCCCCCATATCTCTTTGCCTTGCTTGAGGCTACCCGCTGTTTCCATTGTCATTTGCCCTGCGTCGGTGAACTTTTTGAAAAAGTCCATAACCTCTGAGTTTTGGAAAGGCACGTAGTTCTCACCGCAGTTGCTCAACACCTTGTTGTCGCTGTCGCGTACAAGGAAGTGTTGTTCTGGGGCGCGAATAAAACTGGCCTCGCCTGTTGGGTCGACAATGTTCCAGCAGTTGGGCTTGTCAACAGTGTAAGCTGGACGCTTGCTAACTGTCCAGTCGATGCCTGCCGCAACAAGCATTTCCTGTGGGGACATATCAGAGTTTACCTGTTGCCCCAGACCGTGCCAAGGAACCTCGTTGGCGTAGGCCATTGTTTCTACTTCATGTGACATATACTGCTCCTTTCTAGAGTAGTGGTTAGTGAATAGAAGGTTCTTCCAGTTGCATTACCGGAAGGTCTTCGTACTGTTCAAAAGAAATGTCAAGCCATACGTGTACATCTTGGTTAAGCAATAGGCCGACACGCAAGTGATCACCATTGTGTTCAAACGCTTCTACAATAGGAAAGCGCAAGTCATCAGACAGGGCGCTTACCTTTTCTGGCACAAGGCTACGGTTGAGGTCGTTAGCAATAGCAAAGTCGTTGGCCTCGGTTAAGGTAGCTTTGTTGAAGTATTTGATGTGGTGTATTTCTGCCATAAAACCTCCTTAGGTTGCGGGTTTGGCACAGCCAGTGTAGCCCCGAAGGTTGGTCTTGATAAGCACTATTTTGTCTGCGTTTGTCAATAGGGTAGAGCGTATCCTTTGCTAAACATGGGATGAATGAGGTGGAGCTTTTGCTGAGCTCTTGTCAATCCCACGTAAAACACTCGTGCTTCATCCTCTTCGTGATGGTTTATCTTACGCCACATAGAGTATGGCCTACGCATTGTGTCTGTTAAAAGCATTACATTAGAAGCTTGAGCACCTTTTGACGAGTGTATGGTAGATATCCTAATACGAGGGTTCTCTAACAACTTCTCGCCTTTTCGTAAGCAAGCCTTTATATAGCCCTTGTCGACGGTAGATATCTTACCCATGCCTTTGTCCCAAGGTAGAGTGTGTAGTAACCCATGCTCGTTCTGTAGCTCCTCTACAGAGTAGAACACTCCATCCTTACCATCAGGCATTGTTTTATATCCGTAAGAGATTTGCTGGTGCAATAGCATCTGTTTGTACACTAACCTTACTTGTTCGGCACTTAGTCTGTTGCCCTGCCGCAAATGCTCCCACAACCTCACGGCCTCTAGCACCTTGCTATCAATGCTTCGTGAACCGTTGTACGTGTACAGGTGTCCTCTACGCCTAACCTCTTCTTCTATCTGCTCTGCACCCCTAGTGGTTCTGCTAAGTAGCAACCAATCACCTTGGCTTATATCGACCTCCTCAGAGTGACGATGCCAATGCACTTGTCCTTCTTCGTCCTTAGACTCAAAACTCTTGGGTCTTCGCCCTACAACCCTGCCGATTACATCTTGGCTCAGCTTGTGGTGCAAGTTGGGTATGCGGTAACTCTTCTTGAGAAGGGTGACTTCTCCCTGTAGGTTGACAAAATGCTCTACGTCTGCACCAGCGTAGCGGAAGATGGCTTGGTCATCATCGCCTGCTATGTAACAATCCTTGCTGTGCTTCTCTAATAGACGAACCATCTCCCACTGAATGGGCGATAAGTCTTGCGCTTCATCAATAAAAACAACGTCTAGCTTTGGGCAGGCTTGTCTTTGTAAAAACAACTCCAACATCCCTGCGTAGTCGTGCAGACCATGCACCTCTTTCCAATGCTTAAGTCCTCTTTGCACATACTCTACTCTTGCCCAATCTGTTTTGAGCGGCACGATGCTGTCGTTGTAAACCTTGCGTAAGGGCTGTCTTAGTATGCGAGCCATGTTTATGATTTCTAGGAACTTGTCTCCGTAACCGAAATCTTTATATGGTCCCTGCTCTGCCTGAGCACCCGCGTAGAACTTGCCGATCTTCAACCACTCAGCAACCTCTTGGTACTTCTGAGGAGTCATGATTTGTGAATGGGTCAGTCCTGTCTGCAAAAAAGCTAGGCTGTGCAGTGTCCTAAAGTAGGGTAGGTCTTTCTTAGAAAGGGCGAACTTATCCATAGCTCT
>CEON01110694.1_pt1 | contig 15860 bp, 15 predicted proteins | sample 530291 | NCBI WGS metagenome assembly CEON01 (sample SAMEA2619888, study PRJEB7988) | marine metagenome | biome: marine biome (ENVO:00000447); feature: surface water layer (ENVO:00002042); material: "saline water (ENVO:00002010), including plankton (ENVO:xxxxxxxx)" | depth 5 m
GATGGCATATCTGCCCAATATGCTCTAAGCCACTCTCTCTCGAAAAACCAGCAATGCCCCATTATGTCTACCTGCTCTACTTCAGTGCTTGGGTTTGCTGCCCCAAAGGCCTTATACTGACAACCGGGATAATTCATATAATCATCTCCTGTCATTCTAACACCCCTACAACCCAGTAGACCAGTGTGACTCTGCATAGTCATTAAGCAGTTTTCTAGCCATTTTCTACCCGGTATTGTATCATCATCAAACACACATATGTATTTTGTGTCTGCGTTTAAAGCATAAGCAAACCTCGCCCATACGCCTAAGTTTTGATTGCACATTGCAGAGGTGCATCCGCGTATTACTTCTTCTGGAAACTTGTCTAAAGAATCAGCGTCATAATTTCCCCAGAACATAAACTTTAAGTCATCTACTGTCTGGTTTTTAATTGCTTCGTATTGCTCTTTAAGAGCATGTGGCCTTTTGAAGCCATTTAAGATTGCTGTTATCATAGTGCGATACCCTTTATAAGTTTATCGACTGCTTTTTCAGCTTCCTCGTGTTTAAGTTTAGATAGCAACTGCTTTGCCCTATTTAAACATGTGTGGTTCGAGGACAATCTTTTTCTCCATTTCTCTTTGTCCTTACCTAAGAAAAGCTCTATGTCTTTTTGCGCATTTTCTTGCTGAGTCTCATACTTACCTCTAAACTCAACATCTTTTCCATATAGCACAGCATCAAAGAAAGATTGACCTACCCTACCGCTTTCTGTGGAAACAATCAGCTTTTTGTAGTTTTGAAAAAGAAGCGACATCATTCTAAGATCAGATTTAACGTCTGCGGATTCTAAGTCTGGGGAAGTGGTCAACGTATGCCAGCTTTTAATTCCCTCCTTCGCATCTGAGAACCTAGAACCAATCGTATAGTCTGAGACTATACCCAAGTCTATGTCGTACTCTACGGATGGTTGCTGAGAAAAACCAAAGAATACATCTGCCCCATTCATGATACTATGAAGTTTAATCTTTTTTGGCTTAACCTTGTTCATATTTTTTGATAGGTTTGTATAAAAGAATGGCGCCTGTACATTGTTCTTTGTTATGATGTCTTCAATAATCTCAACCTCGTTTTGAGTCGCTCCGGTGACATTCAATACCAGTGACATATTAGATCTGTTAGAAAAATACTTGAATATATCGTGAGACATCCACATATAGTGACAAACTAATACATCAGGGCTATAGCTATCTAATTTGTCGTATGCACTCATATTGTCTGACCACATCTGACACTGCAGCCCTATATTGCTAAATGTCTCGTGGAAATATCCAGCTTCCGAGCTTTCCCCGTTAATGTAGTTTTGTACTAGTATCTTCATTTTGCTTCCTTACCTCATGATAAGTTTTTATATTACTTAGTTTTGTTAGTGGTTGTTTATCGTTCACTATCACAGACAATCTGTGCTTTGTTTTAGATAGATCATTGAGAGCTTCAAATATAAATTTGTTTTTGTATTCAGCGTCAGAAATAATACCTCTTACGGTGTCAATAATATCCGAGTTGTTAAGAAACAGTATCTCAGACCAGATGTTTGATATTCCGTAACAGAAGTTCTCCGTAAATCCCTTTTCGTTTATAGTGACTCCGACTTCTAAATTTTTATTTTCGTCTACTTCTGATATAATAAATGACTTTTTTAAAGTAGTCAAAGAAAGTACTTCCCTGTTTATTATTAGCTCGCCGCTACACACTAACAGTTTATTGTTTGGCGTATTGTTTAAGCAAAGCCTCAAACTTTCGCATGAGTTTGAATACTCGTATATCTGATTTTCAACTACCCTCACGTTTAAGTTGGGATACTTATCTCTAATGTATTTTATTATCTTATGAGATCCAAATCCGCTGCATAGTATTATCTCAAAGTTGTTGAATACACTTTTGATTTCCTGTATCTGTATATCTATCAGACATTTAGTACCTATCTTCAAGAGTGGTATGGGGCCGTAGGATTTCATCCTGTAGCCAGAGTTCTCAGACAAGAGTATAACACTAACAAAGTCATCAACCCTGTTTGCATTATCGTCTCTCGGAGATGTTATATACTTGGTTCTTACTCTCATATTAAATCTGCGTAAATAATTCCTGTTCTTTGGATTCTATCTCTAGGCTTTGTTGCATCTGATCATAGTCATTATGATCTAGGTATCTAGCTCTAGCCGCAGCAGTCAAAATGAAGTGACATTCACCATCTCTTATATATACTGTCTTTTCTATGTCATCATTTAGAAGTTTGTCTATTTTATTAAAAACACCTTTGCTCACAACCTGTCCAGCGCGCAACTTTAAAAGCCAGTTATTACTTACAAGACTTTGGAAAACCTCTGTCTCTTTGTTTATGCCAGTATTAAGCATGATTGCCTGCGATTTTATACCTCTGTCTTTGAGAATTTTTAGAGCCGCAGCGACACTTTCTTTAACCTGCTTAAAGCATGTGTACTCATGTGCTACAACTACATGGATGTACTTGTATTCAGAGTCGCATATTGACTGTACGGTATCTTCTATACTTCCAGTGTTTTCATCAAGCATAATTGCGATGCCAAATCTTGGCTTTCTAAATTCTATTTGCTCATCTAAATTTCTGTCTGTTGTATAATAATTACATACGTCTAGAATAGTATAGAATTCAGTTTCAAGTTCTTCACCTTCTTTACAGTGAACCATCTTGTCTTGAAATTTCTCCAGTCTTCCAGCCTGACACGAGACTTGAGATTTGCCTTCAAACACAGCCAAATTGCACTCTTTGCAAGACGTACTAGCTTGCGCGCTTTGCTTCGATTTCATACGAAACTCCTGTTACTCGGGTCATTTCTATTTGCAGTCCTAAGCTTTTTACTAGGTTTTTAGCAAGCGCCAAATCTAAACACGACTTGTTTGAAAAGATGAATGAGTTTGCTTCATCTGTTTTCATTTGACCACTCACTATGTTTCTAGCCAATAACCTAATGTCAATACCGCCTATGACTAGCGTCGAGTTGATGCGCATCTTTTTACGTATTTCCTGTAGGTTGTTACCAATCTGATTGACTGACATAGCGTTTAGCATATCTGTAGCCAAAATAAACGAGCACTCATTGTCAGCAAGCTGAGACAAGTTTACTTCTCCGTTTGTTACTTCTACTCTCTCAAAGCCTTCTACGTGCTCTTGTTGAGGGTTAACAATATGTATCTTCATTATTTGTTTACTCCATAAGCATAGTCAAATATTTTATTCCAAGAGTTAATAAACTTTTCTTCTGAAAAGTCTTCTACTATAGTTTTTCTTGCTGCTTCACCCAGTCTTTTCCTTAGTTCTTCATCTTGCATGAGCCTGTTAATATATTCTTTAAGTTCTCCCTCATCGTTTGATATTAGCCCATTCTCTTCGTGTCTTACTATTTCTGGTATCATACATGTGGAAGTAGTTACGACTGCGCAGCCGCACGACATTGCCTCTAGCAATGAGGTGGGTACAGGACTGACTGTGGACGTGTTCAAAAATACCATAGCACTGTTGTATTCATCAATCAAGGCTTCGAGTGAAGGCGCTGGCTCTGAAGATCCATCAGTAGATGTGCCTACAATTTTAGATTCAATACCTTCGGTTATTCTCTCCCAGCCACTATAGTTGCAGCAATAATCTCTATTCTTATAATCATTTACAACGCTCAGAACGTAAGGTTTTTTCTCTAAATCATTTGGCTTAAATAAAGAAGAATCTACACCATGATGCACAACTTTCTGGTTTGTTCCTTCTAGCTGCCACTCATGCATCGAGTAATCCGATATGAACACATCAACGTCACCACTCATTGTTTTAATTTCATCCAGCCATTCTTGCTGTAATACAGATGTTGGAAGAGTATGCTCAAGAGATACTAAAGGTATACCTAGTCTTTCTTGTAACAACTTAGCGGTTTGAAACTGGCCAAATTTGCTTTGCGCTAAAATGAAGTCAAAAGAAATCCCGTTAAATATCGAGTTCTCTGGAAACCTATAGTAGTTGCTGGGTACTGGTGCGTAGTCTTCATTCCAAGTCTTTAAGCCTTCAGAATGAAACGCATAAAAATTGTGACCAGTCTTACATAATCCAGTTTCGTACCTCTCGTGAGTTGGAAACGTCAGAATATTATATTTGTCTTTTTTACCTTCAGTGCATCGCCTAATTATATTTCTGGTTTCAACGCCCGGTGGCATTACAGGAACCCTAGTGTTTGATGTGCTAGACATTGATATACTCCTTAATCATATTTCCAACTACTTCATACGAAAACTTCTCAGCTCTTTTGAGGCCAGCGGTTTTGCAGTCTTGTTTATTTTCATAATAGAACCGCATAGCTCTTTTGATCTCACCCTCGTCGGGTGTAAACCAGTTTTCGTGACCTGTAAAAATTTCCCTGAACGCAGCGTCTGTGCAATTACAAACTGTTTCAATAGCATTTACAGCCCATCCGGTTTTTTTATCTTGCTTATCTATGTAGTCTCTAGGCCCACCAAAATCAGTGCATATTGGAGTCTTCCCAAAGGCCATTGCGTCGAAAGCAGGTATTGACCAAGCCTCCCCGTGAGAAGGTGCTATAAAGCAGTCGGCATATTGATGTAGGGCATACAAGTCATCTTCAGATAGCCTGACAGATATTATAGCCTCTTTCTTGTATACGGACTCATCATGATACATTCTTAGTTCAGATTTGACTTTATTTGAAAGATTGTCAATTTCTTGATGCACCTGTTCGGGGTTTAGTCCAAACTTGCCCACTTTCATTATTAGCGACACTGGCTCAGAAGGGTCAAACTCGCTATGAAAACATCGCAACACGCACTCTATGTTTTTACGCTGATTCATATCCCCTATGTAGTAGAAGTTGAAGTTGCCGTCAGTTTCTGGGTTGCTCATGACCCTGTAATTTTTATTATATTTGTCTAGATTAAATGCGTGTGGGACAACTTTAATTCCATTGGTGGTAAGCAGGTTATCTCTAGAAAGAGTATCCCACATGTGGTTGCTTGGAACCCAAACCTCATCAACCTGCTCCAGCTGAGTAAACCAAGGGGTTGCTCTAATCCCAGTTGACTCCGACACAAATATAGCTATGTTCTTCTTGAATGAGTCTGTGCCTACTATGTGGTGAGGCAAAAGATGCTGTATACAGATTTCTGCGCCGTCAGTGTCTTTGTCCTCTAATTCTAAAATTCTGTCAGGCAGTTCAGCATTGGAGCCGGTCAAAGATACGTTCCTACATACTACGTCAATACCAACTGAATCCATAGCTAAGATATAATCTATAGCGGCCTGAGACCAGCCAGTCCCTTCTTTGTAATGTCCTAAATATAAAACTTTCATTTGAATTCCTTAATCATAGCTTCGCGTAATACTTCGCACTCCGCGTTATTTAATATTCTTTCACGTTGGCCAACAAACTGAGGGTACTTTGAACAGTAGAAACCAGTATCTTCACCAACATCCCCCACATAAAAATTGTTTATCAGCCACATATATGCGTCATCTACATTATCTGGAACTTGATACTCGTAGTCTAAAAATACATCAATTCCAGCTTGATATAGAGCCTGCATTAATATGTATTGTTCAGGTCTATATTTTAATCTATCTCCTTGTATGGTGTCGCCAAAAGGCAACGTTACAGGCTCCTCTAAATAATAGTAGTTTTCTTCTGGGTTTTGCAGGGGGATATTAAACAGTTTCTGAAGATCGCTGGTTAACCCCAAGAACAGCCAATCAGAAGGATGATAGAAGAAACCGCTAGTGTGCGGGTAGCAAAAAAAGTGGTTACTATTCAATACCAGTCTGTCGAAAAGCCTGTGGCTATCTAATCTTGGAATTGACTTTTCTGACGTTAGCTCTACTTCTACAAATTTCATTAAATTGTTACTGGTAAATATAATATCATTCCGCAACTTACATGATATATCAAACTTTGCTAAGTTAACAGCTTGGCTACTTAGTATTTGTTTGTTAACATTTACTTCTTCGTGCTCTCCATCAAGATGTACTTTGTCTACACCTTTGATGTCAGCATTACCGTTTGTAGATGCCAGTATGATTTCTGACGAAGGAAAAAATTCCTTGATAGAGTCTACTGTGTATTGTGTATCTTCAGACACTGGCCCTTGTACTATAAAACTTATCACCTTTTTAGCAACCTTTCTGCCCTAATAGACTCCCAGTGATTCCTTCTTAAGCATAGGCTTTTCATGTGTTCATATGCATGGTCAAGCATGAAGGGCTGCCTTGTGTTCGCACCATCAAAAGCAGCGGAGCTTTCATTAAAGTACATGCCTCCAGTAGTTCCCGTGGCGCTTCCATATGACAAGTCTCTAATCATCCTAGCCTCGAAGACACTGTTCAGTCTCTCTGGCTCACATAGCACGTTTGTTATCAGCCACTTTACTACCTGATTGGCATTTGTTTCCGGTGGTAGTTCAGCTGGTTTTTCTTCTGGCTGATGTATTCTAGGTCTCGACAACCAAGTATATTGAGGGTCTACAATTTCAACACTATCAAAATAATTTTCCCACATTCCGCCAGTAATATCCCATTGATATTTTTCTTCAAACGCCTTCCTAGTTTTCTTGGAAAGATCTGATCTCTCTTCTTCAGAGAGCGAAAAGAACTTGTTGAATTCTTCAGCGGCAAGCTCGTTGTCAGGTACAGCTCTATAACAACCTGTTTCCAATTCCTTGTACAGAGCCTTTGGCTTCAGCGGGATACCTTCTAGTTTTCTTACCTCGCTTTCCATTGCCGAATAGTCTGTAGACATCACAGGGACGCCACAAGCTGCTGCTTCTACCTGCGGAAGACCAAAGCCTTCAGAATTGGCATACTGCACATATACGTCAAATGTGTTTATAATATTAGCCAGATCTTCGTATGAAGCGCCTAACTTTACACTAGATACAAATCCAGTTTTCTTGCCAGTGTAAGGCGATTGCGTTTGAGCTCCTTTAAATAGTGATACAAAGGGCTTTTTTGTTTCAGAGCAAACATACGTCATCAGTACTTTGGACGACAGCTTGTTTTGATGTATCAGTTCTGGTATGTCCCACCCTAGATCAGGGTAGCTCGTATGGCAATACAGAAATGTGTTGTTATCCCCGTACTTATCTAAATAGATTCTGAAAGCCTCAAATAGATCTGGGAACAGCTTACGCCTTTGGTTCCTCATGACTGTTCCAATTATTTTGGCATTAGGGTCTAAGCCCATGCTAACCCTATGCTTGGCCCTGTCTTCTACAGGTTTGTAGGCGGTGTGCGCAGAAGGTGGTGCGCATCCTATATAATTGATGGCTCCTCCAGATTGATCCTCTAGTATTTTTCCAGCCCAATCAGAATACGTCAGGCAAGCATCAGCACTTTCATATGTTGCTATCCACTGTCTAGCCTGTGGTCTTGCGTCTACCGTTGGCATAATACACCACTTGAAATACTTCCTGTATGGAGATCTCTCAGCGAAGTCTAACATCCAAAAGTCCCTAATGTCGCATACAATGTCTGGCAAGAAGTCCAAGCAAACATCTTCAAACACCCACTCTCCGAACTGATTTGTAGGTGTTGAGTTAAAACTTGCTTTGGCGTCTTCAGGAGCATCGTCTGCAGGTGCCGTACCATAAAACTTCCAAGGCACTTCAGCGCCTCTTGGGTCTCCAATCTTTGCATATGCTGCCAGTTCGGCAATTTCGTATTTACCTGTTGAATGTAAGTATGTTAAAACCTCTCTTGCATATGTGGCATAGCCCGTATTTAAAAAGGTAGCCTCACTACAAAATAATATTCTTTTCTTACGCATGAAGTTCCTCTTGGTTTTGGCTGATTATATCAAATTCGTTTATTCTGAAGAGAATCCCTCTCTGGCCTTTGCCGGGATTCCTAGCGGAAGCGTGGACATGGAGCTTGCTTCCCTTAGCAGCAAATCTCTTTATTGTTTCAGCGCCGGTGTGCCATGCCTCACAATCTAGAAAAGTTGGTATGCGACTCTTTTCTCCGGTGCTTTTGGTTTTTCTATACGAATAGACAACTAGAGTGAACTTAACGTGGCTCACACCTTCATCATTGTCTATAATCGGGTCTTCAGTTAAAAACCCAGTGAAAGAACAAAAATTCATTTATTTCCCCTTACCTTATTATATTAGCAAGAACTAGCGTGTAAAACACATTAAATCTCAAAAATATTATTTACCACAAAACTGTCGTCTTGCTTTGAAACCGATCCACTAAACAGTAGATTATTTCCTTCATAAAGGTGATATTGAAATTTCTCCCGACACTCAGGAAAAATAATCACACTATCTAGTGAACAGGTTTCATCCTCTATTGTTAAAAAAGACATGTATTTGCCTTTTGACTTTCCCCGTTTGATTTTGTAGTCGGAGACCCTCTTTATATTTCCGGCAACTATGATGTTTTTACCATCTTTACCATCGGCTATCTCTTTACATGTTGTATTTGCCCCTGAAGTGTCCGATGTTTCTATTTTAGACATGGATACTGGGCATCCTAAAAACTTAACTTCTTGGTCAACCACCCAACTTGGGTCGTCAGACAGGTCATATGGAGGGTTGTTCAGGAAGTGGATTTCATTCTGAACATGCTGACTTCTTTGCGCCTTGCTTGTTCCTCCGCCTTCTTTTTTAGTTGGCGCCAAATCTATTAAGCAGTCTGTCAGATTGCTCCACCTTTTAGATTTGTAGTTTTCCTGAACCCAAGTTGTCTCAGCTTTTGTTAGTCCTCTATATATCTCATACTCGTATAGCGCCCTATTTCTGGTTATCTTGTCTTTAAAACCCCTGAAGAAACCTACTGACGCTAATGCCTTGAAAGCAGTTGAGTTTATTTTGGGTGATAGAAACAGAAGTACTTCCATCCAGCTAAGACTTTTTGCCTGTTTATTGAGCTCCTCGCATAATAAATTGACAGCAGCGATTGCCTTGTCTCCAGTCTTGCCTGTTAGTGACTTAATGTCTTTAACCCCGAAGTATATAGAGCCTTTCGACATACTAAATTTCTCTGAGAAGTTTGTAATGTTTGGCGTTTTTACTGGAATATCAAACAGTTTTGCATCGCCAACCAATTCATATACTTCTTCGTGAGTATCCTGCTTCTCATTTGCGTGATACAAATATGCCAAGAAAAATTCCTCTGTGTTATGAACTTTGTGATACGCACTCCAATATGAGCACATGCCATAAGCCACAGCGTGTGATTTGTTAAAGGAGTATCTAGAAGATTTCTCAATCCAGCTAAATACTTCTTCCGCCACTTCCTCAGACACAAGCCCTGTTTTTTTACAGCCCTTGATGAAGTCTTTCTTTACCTCTGCCATCAGGTCTGCCTTCTTCTTGCCGATGGCCTTTCTGAGTACATCTGCTTCCTGAAGGTTGAATCCTGCTAATTTTTGAGCAATTCTCATTGACTGCTCTTGGTATACCAAAACCCCATAGGTTGGCTTAAGTACCTCTTCCAAGGACTCATCTAAGTATTCAACTTCTTCTAGGCCATGCTTTCTGTCAATATACCGCTGCGTCATTGACTTCCCATCTGATATAGCCTTAAGACATCCCGGCCTAATCAAAGCGATAAGCGCCGACAGTTCTTCCATATTACTTGGCTTGAGCTTTTTAGACCAAGACTTTCCAAGGTTGCTTTCTAGTTGGAAAACACCCTTTGTTCTACCATCGTGAAACAGCTTCCAAGTTTTTTCACAATTATAATCAATTTCCCTAGACATATAAATCGCCATCCGCAAATGCTTTATCAATATTCAAGTTTCTATAAACAGCTCTGTGTGTTTTCATAAATTTAATCATGATGTTTGCTGTGTCTTTGACGTCCTGTAGGGCATCATGGGCATTTTCTTTACTTAGGCCCATTCTATCTCTAAGTGAGTCCATACTGATAGACTTAACTGACGGGTCTCCTTCCGTCCACATAAACATATTATCCATCATGTCTACCTTGTATATCTTGTTAAACAGCTTTTGCTGCTCTCGCTCTTTGTCATATGGCCCGTATTCCTTACATAGCCTGTTTACAATAATCATATCAAAGCCAATTATATTAAATCCCGCTGCGATAGGCGCAAAAAACTGAGTACCTTTCCAGTTATATTGGTTTACAAAGTTACAGAACTTTTTCCACACTGTTTTTGGCATAGGCGCTTTAGATAGATCTTCTCTATTCTTTCCTGTAATACGAAGGGCTTCATCCTCCACAGGGTCTAGGCCAAGCTCAATCGCTTTGTCATCATCAAGTATTGGTCTAATCTCGCTGTTGAATGTTCCCTTCAGCCTGAAGTTTCGACCATCAAGCGCTAGCGCAGCTATTTGTGTGGGCTGTGTTTTGTTAGGATTTCTTGAGCCAGTTTCAAAGTCAAAAACAATGTAATCTCTATACGACATCTAATAATTCCTCTATTTTCATAATCTTATCAAGTAGGTTAATTCCTAAGACATCAAACTTAACATGACCCAGACTTTCTAGGTCTGTCATTTCAATGCCTACAATCTTTTCGTCGTTATTTTTCTGCGGAACCATTGGGCAAGATTCATGCAGGTTATCAGATGATATTACCACACCTGCAGCATGTTTACCTTGTGTTTTGAATGTTCCTTCTATATCAATAGCTTGTTGAAAATACTTGGCGTAGTCTCCTTCAAGCTCGCCTTGTGAATTTACAAAACAGTAATCTCTAAGCTCTTCTGAATTATTTATTAATGCATATCTAATAATAGATCTGTCTTCTTCATCCATTGCTTGTAGCTGGTCTGAAACATCTGCCTCGTTAGGTATTGCTTTTGATATTTCATTCATTTCACCAAATGAGCAAGCCTCATTCATCCTCAGAACTTCCTTGATTGCGCTCCTGCCCTGTAGTCTTCCAAACGTAAGCATCTGACTAACACTGTTGTGTCCATACCTGTCTTTTAGATATTCAATTATTTCGTCACGTTTTTTTCCGGGCACATCAATATCAATATCTGGTAGTGAAACATGATCTTCCGTGTTTCTACCACTATTATAAAATCTCTCAAATAGAAGGTCGAACTCAATCGGGTCAATCTTTGTAATACCAATCAAGTAGGAAATGAGACAGCCTGCTGCTGAACCTCTTCCCGGCCCTGATAACCAGCCACGACTGTTGACGTAGTTGATGATGTCTCGAACAATTAGGAAGTAACCAAAAAGATTGGCATCATTGATAACATCAAACTCTTCCTTGAATCTTTCCAAATATCTTTGTTTCTTTTCTTCATCTTTTACCTTTCCTTGATCTATGAGCATCTCTCTCCACCCATCACGGCAAAGTTGCTTGAGATATTCCTCTTCTGATTCTCCGGTTGGCGTTTGAAATACTGGTAGTGAAGGTTTTCTTAGTATGTCATAGTCTTCGCACTTATTACAGATTTCAGGAACTATATTGTCTTCTTCTATTAACTCGCATATTTCCATACTATTAGGCACATGAAAACCGTTGCTTACAAAAAATTCCTTATTGTCTATATCGTCTCCAGACTTGAGAGCTCTACGAACCTTTGGTAGCGTGGTCTTCATGCTAGAACATAACAATATTCTATGCAGCTCAGCCTGCTCTTTTTCTGTATAGTACGTTTCTGGAGTCCAAGAGTTGCTCTGGTAGAAATCTTCACCCTTGATTGGTGATAAGTGTGCTTTTTTTGATATAGAGATCAAATTAGCATTGGCACAAATAGATGCAAGAGTTTTCGGGTTTAGTTGGCCTTCCTCATCCAAGCTAGAAATTAACTTGATGAGGTCGAACCAACCATTGATGTTTTTTGCAAAAAGCGTAAACCCATCAAAGGAACACCCAATGATAGGCTTAATTCCATGCTTCCTACAAGATTTAACAAAACTTACAGCCCCCGAAACTGACTTGTAGTCAGCAATGCCGCAAGCTCCGTACTTATTTTCTTTACATTTTAAAACCAGCTCTTCTGGCTTTGACAATCCTTTTAGTAGGCTGTAATGCGTGTAATTGCAAAGTGGCGCCCAGTCCATATCATTTCCTCAAATAAATTTCAATGTTAGAAAGAACGGGATGATTACTTGAACCCAGTAAAGACTAGATGAAAACGTGAATCCCGTTATTATATTATAGTCAAGTCAAGTATTCAAAACACTAATTTTGTGCAGTTTTTATAGTTTTTATGGAACTGTCTTTCATCTGCTCCTTTAAGTCCTCGCACGCTGGGCACATATCTTGTTGCATTGGCGGATGAATACCAAGGCGATGATGAGTTAGAAGTATGGCCTTTAATATGTGGGTATCTCTAGCTCTACATTCTTCGATTAGAGTGCGGAGCGCAGGGTCTGAGGCCATAATAATATCGGGCTCATGTAGTTCCTTGTACATCCAGCCATTGAAACCTAAACTTACTAAATTAATAAATACGAGTACATAAACAGCGTTCTTGAAAAAATTCATTTTTATACCTTAAGAAAATAGATCAGTAATTACTTTACCTGAATTAGCTATCTTCATTGGTCTTCCACTCTTACTCGTAAATGTAGTTCCTAGAGAAATTTCTAAGGCTTTGCATACTGATGCCATTACATCTTGCGAGGAATACGGCTCTGTTTCTACTCTAGTGCCGTCTGAGTTTGTTTTCCCGATGGCAAGGCCACCGTTCATTCCAGCGCCACCAACAACGACACTCCAGCTTCGTGCCCAGTGGTCACGTCCGCCGTTCTGATTGATTCTAGGTGTACGACTGAATTCTCCCATCCAGATGATAGCTGTATCCTCCAAAAGGCCTCTTTGTTCTAAATCCTCTATTAAAGCACTCATGCCTTTGTCTAGCATTGGCAGTTTGTTGTCTCTCAACGTCGGGAATATGTTCTGGTGATTATCCCAGCCTCCCAAGTTTACTTCTATAAAAGGAACTCCAACCTCGACAAGCCTTCTTGCCATTAGGCATGACTTGCCAAAGTTGTTATCCCCATATCTATCTTTGACCGCTTCAGGTTCACCCGCCACTTTGAACGCTTCCATTTGTTCACTAGTCAGCAGGTTAAAAGCCTGTCTTAATACGTCTCTATGGTCGCTAGCAATAGAGCCTCTTCTTTGGTTAATAAAACCATTCTCGATAATATCTAAAGCATAAGCTCTTTGAAAGAACCTTTGGTCTGGTTTAACGTCTAGGTTACGAACCTGTCCATTGCTATTTACAACAAATGGAGCATAGTTCATCCCTAGAAAACCAGCGCCAACACTTCCTCCCCCAACAGAAACAAATTGCGGGATTTCTAGATTTTCTCGTTTAAGCTGATGCGATAATACAGCACCATAGCTAGGATGTTCAATACTAGGGTTGGGAACATAGCCAGTATGCATGTAATACCGCCCACGCATGTGGTCAGCTTCACGAGTGCTCATGGATCGGATAATGGACATGTTGTGCATTTGTTTAGCCATCAAGGGCATATGCTCACATATTTGTACATCTCCAGTCGTGGTTATTGGTCTAAATGGCCCGCCTGTAGGCGCTTCTGGCTTTAAGTCCCAAATATCCATCGTCGAAGGGCCACCACCCATCCATAATAGTATAGCAGATTTATTTTTCTTCCTCAGCTCGTCGGCATTTACACTTAATAATTCTACGAGGGGAAGTGAAGAAAAGCCTGCTAAAAAACTTCGTCTATTCATTATATTAATTCCTTTATAGTGGGTAAAAATGAGCGGCCGATAAATTCCTTTTTAAAGGACGCCCAAGCCGATTCCGATGCTAGCTCTCGCCGTTTGGTCGAGATCGAAATTAACTAATACAGTTTGAACATTTGCATATATCAATATCACAGATGCAATCAGCCTCTACGCAAGGACATTCGTTTTCACAAATACCGCAAGCAACAGGCGCTCCGTCCATGCAACCAAGTGTCATCATAACACCAAAAACAAAAATAAAACTAAGTAACGTTTTCATAGGAATCACCCCCTTACCACATTTTACAAGACCAGTAACGCGCCTTCCAGCGAGGGCCGGGAGTAGCACACTTGTGTCTTGCTCTAAAACTTTTACGACGTTTTGGATTATCCTTTTTAATTTCCATATTAGGATCTCCAAAGTTAACTTTAACAACATTTCCTTTTTCGTTTTTCACATAAACAGAAAATTTCTTCGGCCCATCGGGCGTTCTAAATGGCTTTCCAAGTTTCACTTTTCTACCTTGATACTCAGCGGCCTTGCCCACATATACCAAAGTTACACCATCTTTCTTATAGACCCCTTTTCTTCTGTATGTAAATCTTTCTCCCGTCTTTGGATTTTCATATCGGTAGGTGGCCGCTTCTGCTTTTGACTTTTTAGGATGTCCTTTAGGAAGCAAATCATTATCTTGTGTATAGGCAGAATTAGATGGCTTGCCAGTTCTAAGCAAAGTTAAAAAAGCGTTGACTCTAGCAATAGCCCATCCATGACGACTCATTTTAGGAGCGTGGCTCGTTGAATATGCACCAGCACCTCTTCTGTAGACGGCTTTTAGCATACCGAGAGTAGCTTTTGAGCCTTTGCCTTTAGCGTTATGCTCTTTTACTTTCTTAGAAAGTTGAGCTGTCACTTCCTTACTAAAAGTAATTTTGCCGCTAGGATTCTTTGCGCTGTCTGGCTTGTTTTTCTTAGAGCCTTTTTTCTGATCTTTTTTAGGCGCAGGGGTTCTACGGGGGTCTTTTTTAGATGGTTTGTCAGCTGTAGCTTTTCTGCAACTTCCCGGCTCTCCCTCTTTTGTATTGGGGACTCTTTCGTAGCCTTCCCAACAAGCTCCAGATTTATCACTCTTGGTGTAATCCACCACGTCCGCGACTAGAACTTCTTCAGAAACTTCACCTTCTACATCTATATACTCACTTTCTTCAGGTATATAGAGGTTGCAAGGTGTTAGCTCCTCCTGAGATCCATAAGCATCAAAATAATACTTTTCGTCTATTTCATTTATATAGTTTTTTGACATTTAGATTCTCCTAAGCTATTAAATCTTGTATGACTTTGCCGCCATCTACGATTTCTATTGGCCTATCTCCGGGAGCCATTAGTTCTTTGTCAGCGACGATTCCAATTCTGTTATATATTGTTGCTGCCCAGTCTTCAACAGTAAGGGCGTTTTCTTCTGGTTCACTTGCGGTTGCGTTTGATGATCCATAGACCATTCCTTTTTGTATGCCTCCTCCGGCCATCACTACACTGAATACTTTAGGCCAATGATCACGGCCAGCATTTGCATTGATTTTTGGTGTACGACCAAATTCAGATGCTAAGCATACCAATGTAGAATCTAACATTCCACGATCATCTAGGTCAGCAATAAGCGCTGCAAGGCCTTGGTCTAGCGCGGGAACTTGTCTACGAATACCATTCTCGATATTGTTGTGCATATCCCAGCCACCGTAAGTCAACGTCACGAATCTTGTGCCAGCTTCGACCAATCGACGAGCTAAGAGCATCCTAGCTCCTGCGGTGTTTCTGCCGTACCTATCTCTAGTAGCAGAGTCTTCTTTGTTAATGTCGAAAGCGTCTCGGGCTTTCTCGCTAGAGATCAAGCTATAAGCACGGTCGTAGAAAGAGTCTACTGCATCTAATGAATCTGACTTTTCTTTGCTGGCAAAATAATCATTTACCGCACCAAGCATTTTGCGTCTTGTTCCAAATCTGTTATCATTCACATTGTTAGGAAGTCTAAGGTCACGAACCTGAAAGCCATCACTAGCTGGGTCAGAACCCAAGCTAAATCCAGAGAACGAGCTGCTTAAATATCCAGTACCTGCGAACTCGTTAGGCTGATTGGGGATACAGACGTAAGGTGGTAA
>CEON01110902.1_pt1 | contig 15852 bp, 18 predicted proteins | sample 530291 | NCBI WGS metagenome assembly CEON01 (sample SAMEA2619888, study PRJEB7988) | marine metagenome | biome: marine biome (ENVO:00000447); feature: surface water layer (ENVO:00002042); material: "saline water (ENVO:00002010), including plankton (ENVO:xxxxxxxx)" | depth 5 m
CTGTAGACAGAAGAGAGACGACCCTGACAGAAAAAACTCGTGTAAAACCGCAGCATCGCGTGTTATAATATAAGGACATCTAACAAGGAGAACAACAATGTCTAATCAACACTATCTTGACGCATCTTTTCGTGTGTCAATCCCCATATCACCCGAAGAAGTCACCTATCTAGTCGAAAGCGGCGCAGTCAGAATAAATGAAAATGGCGATGTCGATATCGAAGATCACAAAGCACTACGTTATTGGATCGAATGCAATCGACGTCAAGATGACACCTACCTCGAGAGCGTCGAAATAGGAGAATAATGGGTCACCCTTTGTAAACGAAAGAGAAGCAGGGTATAATGGTATAGAAGTCGATACCCTGCTCTGCTCTACCCTACATCACCAATAGACGTCGACTAGTGTGTATGGGGGTAGGGTGGTGCCCCATCGCCGCCAAAGTGACGACGATAGATCAGCTAGTCGAAATGCACCCCGCAAAAAAATGCACCCCCTCAGAAAACGATTACAAACCCCATTCATCTTCTTTATCTTCTTCAAACTTTTGTTGAGCAACAGCTAGTGTCCATTCTTTTCCATCTGATAACTTGTGATACAGTTTCTCCAATGCATCTTCATATTGTTTGATCATACGTTTCATTACGATTAGTTGATCTTCAGTTTGCTCGAGATGTCTTAAAACTTCTTCTTGTGATACGGTATCGCCAAGCGGAAATCCAGCGTAGTTCTCTTCAAAATCACACATCTGCAGGAAGTGGGGACATAACCAGTCGCGGCTGCAGCATATGTCCATTTCTTTAAAGTATAAGTCGATATAGTTTCCCATTGTAAGCATTTAAACCTCCTATGCTATGTTTATATTATACCACATAGCAGGGCAGATTACATTTTGTAGGAAAAATATGTGGCATATATTGTGGAGGACAAATGGCATCGAATAAGGTACGACTGAAAGGTCGCAAAACAGCAAAGAAAGATCTAGAGTGGCAACTACATACTGCTGAGGATCTACATATGAAACTTATCGGTATCAAGATCGGATTGGACGAGATACCGGATACACATCTACCTCAGGCACCGCTTTGTAGGGCAACTATCTCTTTCATCTCAGATCTGATGCGTAAGTGGCAGGATCGACTACGTGCAGATATCGAACGGCAAAAAGAGATACCCGCCCCAAAAAAGCGTACAAGACGCAAGAAAAAACCTGTAAACAAAGATACTTAATCCTGTATAATAACGACAGGAGATCTTTATGAATGCGTCAGTGTGGTGGTTTTACTGTGAAACCGAAGAAGACGTCAAGTTTTATCGACGTCACATAATCAAGAAACCAGAGGTAGTTGACTGGATAAGGGAACAACAGGGTGCTCATTACGATGCCCACGATGTTGATAGAGAACCGCCAAAGGAACTCAATACCGATATACTTGGCCCTTTGCTTGCAAACCTCTCAGAACTGGATCAGACAATCCTACGATTACATCACGTCGAGATGCTAAAGTGGCGTGAGATAAGCGAGAGGTTAGGATACAACTTGTCTTATCTATGGAAGCGTGAGAAGCGTGCGATGGAAAAACTTCGTGCTATTATTGACAGGGATGGTTTGTCACCTTGGAGGAAAGATGAAGAAGATGACTAAAGAAGAGAGAATGAAGCACGCTGCTCGTTCTCGTAACTACAAGACGCGGTTGAAGCAAGCCGTTGATAAGGGTGATTTTGAAGATGTGGTCAAATCGATTATGCTGCTTGCAATCAAGCATAACGACGAGACAGATTGGAAGGCATCACCCAGAACCTTTATGGAACTATTACAAGTATTGCACAAGTTCAGAGTAGAGTTTGGTGCTACAGATGGTGACTTTGATGATATTCTTAAAGTGTTAGATGGCGGTCAATGAGTAGAATAACGAAAGTCAATGGTCAAGTACTCAAAGCATTTGAAGATCCCAGAAACTTTTTTAAGTTTCTGAAAGTGTTCGACAAAGAGCAGAATAAACTTGTGCCCTTTCAACTACGACCTCAGCAAGAAGAGTTGTTAGATGCCCTGATGACCCACAACAAGATTGTGGTGCTCAAGGCACGTCAACTCGGTGTCAGTACACTACTCAGAGCGTATTTCTTGTGGAAGTCATATATGGCAGTAGAACCTACTCGACACGCTATCATATCATATACCCGTGATAGTGCTGACCATCTACACAATATGGACAAGGGTTTCTATCTATCACTACCAAAACCACTACAGAGGAAACTATCAAAATCTTCTGCTCGTACATTACAGTTTGGAGATACCAATGCAGAACTTAGAGCATTCACCGCCGGAGGAAAGGCAGGTGCTACCCGATCATTTACATTTACAGATACTCATATCTCTGAGTTTGCTTTCTTTGACGATCAAGATGATGTGCTTGCCAACGTTATGGCATCAGTTGGAGAAGGACAGATAGTCATAGAGACAACACCCAACTCACCAGGTGATAAATACCACGACCTGATAGAAAATGCACCAGAGAATGGATGGCACCTCTGTTGGTTCCCTTGGTATGAGCATCCTCAGTACACCAAGAAATCTCAGTTCCATCAACCACAGGTACCAGATCCAACCGAAGAAGAGTTAGAAATAAAGGCAGATTTTGATCTGACACTTGGTCAACTATACTGGCGAAGAACAATGATCAAAACAATGGGGTTAGAGAAGTTTAGACGAGAGTTTCCAGCGACAGTGGATGAAGCGTTCTTTGCAGCAAGCAACGAGTTTTTTCCGCTTGATATACTGGACGAACTAACAGTGCTTGATCTGGGTGGGCAGAAAGAGCGTTGGTATTGTGACCCGGTTCCGGGTGATAAGTTCGCTATGGGTGTGGATGTTGCAGCGGGTAGAGGCGGTGATTACAGTGTTATTTCTGTGGTGAGTTGTACAACACATCTTCCAGTATATCACTTTCGTTCTAATCAGATCTTACCTCACGAGTTGGCTGATAAGATCTATGACCTGTACTGGGAGTTTGATGAACCCTATACCATCATAGAACAGAACGGCCCAGGTGAAACAGTACTCTACCGTATGAAAGAGTGGAAGGTCAAGAACCTCTACAAGGACAGCAAGGGAAGAGATTGGCGTACTCGAAAGGAAAATAAAATCGCTATATTTGATTACCTTCGTGATCTTATCTGTGAAGGTGTGATAGATGCCGTTGACAAAACTCTTTGGAACGAAATGAGAACAATACAAATCACAAAAGGTGCACCAGCATCTGCTGGACACGACGATATGGTTATGGCCACTGCTCTTGCTTGCTGGGCCGTAAAACTAAAACCGGTTCCTTCTTGGTATTCAGTAAAGAAGACGATTATCGATGATATGATAAAAGGTAGACGTGCGAGAAGAATACTTAGAGATGGTGGGTTCCACAAAAATATTAGAGGATATGACAAATGAAATACAAAATGACGCCAGACATTGTTAAGCAAATCTTAAAACTGCACAATAGTTATTGGGACGACCAGCGACCAGATCTGTACAGATACAAACAAGCATATGAAACCAAGTTCTGGGACAAGGCAAGTCAAGGACAGATGGCAACATATGTACAAACAGCAGACGCTTACGGATACATTGAAAGTTATATTGCTTCTCTGTTTGCTAGAAACCCAGGTGTCGTTGTAAAGAATGGTATCCGTGGTAGAGGTGATGCTCGTGTGGCACAACATCTTGCCAACGACTTCTTAGCATATCAACGGGAACAGATAGAAAATGCTAGTCGTATGGCACTGATCTATCCAATGGCATTTATCAAGATGATGCCAACAGGCAACAAAGATATCCTCAGAAAGGTTGACACTTGTGCAGTGGCACCTTGGGAAGTAATCTTAGATCGTGATGCAAGACGATATGACGATATGAAGTTTATCGGTCATCACTACTATATGACACTAATCGAAGCACGACACAAGTTTGGTGATAAGAAATACAACCCTGTCCGCAAAGAGCAGTACTTTGAACGCTATGACAGCGATTATGATGAGTACGGTGGTCGCGATGGTGAAATAGGTGATTACAACTTTGACCATTACAAGTACATAGAAATGGTCGAGATCTACGACTTACACACAGGTATGATGTACTTCTGGTCACCTGATTGGTCAGAAGGTAATAAGTTTTTGATGGCAGAAGAAGTACCTTTCAGAGATGTCAATGATGATCCAATACCACCGATCATACCACTTTACTTCAACCGACTACCAGACAAACCAGTAGATGGGTACTCTGCAATGAGGAGAATATACGACCAGATATACGAAACCAATATGGTTAGAACATACCAAGCGAATGCAGTTAGAAAAGCATCTCGTCAATATCTGGTAAAGAAAGGTGCACTAGACGAAGAACAAATGGCACAGATCACATCAGGTATCGACGGCTTGTTTGTTGAGGTGGATGAGGAAAGTTTGGCAGGTGTTATGACTGCAGTACCACAAAATCCGGTACCACCAGAACTAGAGTTCTATGTCAATCAGGTACAACGTGACAAAGACAAAGGATCGATACTGGCACCATTTACAAGAGGTGAAAGTAGTAGAACATCGGCAACAGAAGCCGCTGCACTTGCTGCTTATACATCATCAGAGATAGGTAGATTGGCAAGAGAACGTGATAGTATGATTGAACATCTAGCAACTGTATATCTCAATATGGTGACACTATACATAGAAGAAGAAGGAGCAAACCAACTCATACTCATCGATGGTAAATCAAAAGCAGTGACACCAGCAAACTTAGAAGAAAACTTCCATATCTATGCACAAGATCAGGCATCAACACCGCTTTCAGAAAGTGTTAAGAAGCGTGAGTTTATACAGTCGATACCAACACTTGCAAATCTTGGTGTACCTCAGAAGACATTGTTAGCAGAGTTGGTAAGAGCACTCAATCTACCAGAAGATTTTGTGACAGCAGCAGAAGATAATCTCAGACAAGTATCAGCAGCCAAAGCAAACTTAGCCGCAGAAGGTGTAGCACCAGATGCTGCTGAGCAAGCAGGAGGATTAGTTTCGACACCACAAGGGCCGGCTAATCTACAAGGAATATTACCAGGAACAAGGGGGATAAGTTAAAATGGCGTTCTATACAGTACATTGCAAGAAGTGTCAACAAGAGTGGCAAGTAATGTGTTCATTCGAAAAGTTGGCAGAACTAACTTGTGGACACGAAGATTATTGGGGTCGTAAGATGTTGTTCAATCCTGATACAGATGAAACACAAGTAGAAGGTTGTGGTAATCCTGTTGAAAGAGTATGGAAACCGTCAGAAACTGTTTTCGCAATCGCAGGCAGCAGTATGGATACACACGGTGTGACAAATGTCAATGGTTATTGGTCACCTTCTTTTGGTCGATACTTCAAAAACAAGAATACAATGCACGCTTGGGCAGAACAAAACGGATACAAATCAGTTAGTCAAGCACAAGCAGATGAAGCACTCGATCAACAGTACGAGAAACTGAAAGAGAAAGATAACACAAGCAAAAAATGGTCAGACAACCTTAAAAAGGCCGGAGGTGATAAAATCGAAGCGGCCGCCAAAACATTCGTATCTAAAGATATGCAAGACAAATAGGAGAAAATACAATGAATGTAGAAGAAGTAGAGCAGATGGCAATGGTGGCTGATATGGCTGAGGCAGAAAAAATGTCTGAGTTTGCACCCACTGGATCCTTCAAAAAAGACAGTGTCAACCGTCTTATTCGTAGTTTGAATGAGATGATGAAACACTTTGCAGCACCTATGATTAGTGAAGTTGCTGAAGATGTCGACGGGCCGATGCCTGAAGATGTGACTCGAGCACTCTTTATGATTGATGCGGCACTAGAAGATGCCAAGATGGGTGAATATGAGTATGATATCGGTCAACTCAAAACAGATAGAGATATTATGATGCTTCGTGGTAAGATCGATGCTGCTGCAAAAGACAGAGCATTCATCGCTTTCTTACGCAAACCAATGCCAGAAGGTGACGTAGAAGTATCAGTAGAGGTGAATGAGGCATCAGAAGATGTACCTGAAGGTTTCCACAGAATGCCTGATGGACGTATTATGTCAGATGATGAACCACATACAGAAGAAGATTTAGAACAACTTATGGCCGCTAGAATGGCCTGAACATAGCACATCTAAAAATAGGAGAACAAGATGAGTGAAATAAGCAACACGGTAGAAACTACCACTGCTAACGCAGAAACCCCCGTAGAAACGTCGACGTTAAACACAGAGACATCTTCTGACACAACCAATGAAAACATAGGTGAGGTCAAAGAAAATGCAATCCACAAGGTACGGAAAGCATTTGGTCGTACAAACGAAGTAAGACAAAGCGAAGCACTTCGTCAAGCAGAGTTTGAGCAAATGAAGAAACCTGAGAATATTGCATTAGAAGATTTGCAAGATATAGAGTTATCTGAAGGAAAAGGTGTAAACTACAAGCAAGTAGTTGAAGCACTACCAGACGATGCAAAAACTCTACTTGGTAATCTTCGCGCTGACTATACTAGAAAAACTCAAGAGTTGGCACAACAACGCAAAGAGTTAGAAGCACAGATGAAAGCATTGACAGAAGGTGAGTTTTTTCAAAAGGTAAAGGAACGTGCAGGTCAAGAAGACGTAGCATTGGATCCGTATGATACCAAATCTTTTGAAAGTCGTATCGAGCAAGAAGTAGCAAGAAGATTGCAAGATATGTTTGAACCTGTACGTCAACAACAAGAGTTGCAGATGCGACAAATGAAACTACAGGAGTTCAAAACTGCACATCCAGATCTAGAAGATATGAAGACAGAAGTGGCCGATCTTCTAAAATCAAACACAAATCTTACACTTCAAGATGCATATTACATTGCCAAAGGAAAGAAAACATCCTCAGAACTTGCTCAGTTGCGTGACGAAGTTGCAGAACGCAAAGCAAAGATGAGAGAAGTTGGATTGAAGATTGGACAAGGTACATCTGCAAATCCTAATCGACCTCCTTCAGGATTGAAAGGGTTCGAACTTTATCAGTGGTTTGAGCGACAAAAAGCAAAAAAACTTGGATAATAGGAAAAAAATCGTGCTATTTATGACAGCCCCACTTGATATGCATCGAAGAAGGTGGACACGCTACATAACAGGATCGGTTTCCGACACCCTAAAAAGCAATAGATGCAACAAACAAATAAATCAACAACAATAGCTTTCTTATTCGGAGGATTACAATATGGCTATATCGAATGACGTTTTATCATCGACAATGCGTATTCTCTTAGATGAAGAAGTAGACAACTTATTTAAGGCTGTCCCTCTTCTCGAAGAAATGCGATCTAGTGGCGGTGTTGAAACATATGACGGTGGACAAAAACTTGATGTTCCACTTATACTCGCGGAACACAGTTCCATTACACAACTTTCTAACGGTTATGAACCCGTAAATCTCGCTGTTAAAGACGCGTTGAGAAATGCATCTTTCAACTGGTGTGACTTTGTGGCGCCTGTCGTTATCACTAAAAAAGAAGAACTTTCAAACAAAGGGCCGAAGGCAATCGTTTCTATTGCTGAAGCACGTATGAAATCAGTTATGGGATTGCTTCAACGTGAAGTTGAAAAGCAACTTATCGCTGGTTCTTCTACAGTACTTACAGATCTAAATACACTTCGTGCTTCATCTACAGCACGTGCTAACGGTGGATTTCTTGCTGGTGCTGCTTATGGTTCTCAAACTGGTACAGTTGGAGGTATTGATACTTCTACCTTTACTACATTCCAGAACCAGTACAAGCGATCTGGTACTTTGTCAATCTCTGATATGACAGAACTTTACATCAACTGTCAGGCATATACACCTGGTGGAGGCGCTCCTAACCTTATTATTGCTTCTGCGGAAACATACAAGGATTACAAAGGATTGCTATTTGCTAACGAACGCTTTATGGCTGAAAGCCAACTTGATGGTGGTCGTTTGGCATTGATGTTCCACGGTGCAAGAATGTACTACGATCCGTTCCTTGACTCAGTCACTGACGGTTCTCAAGATATTCGTGCATATTTCTTAAATACTGATTACATCAAACTTGCTTTCGACAGCGATGCACAGTTCGAAATGGAAGATTTTGAGCATATCTCAGGATACGCTTCAAGGGCTGCCAATATTTGCACTCGTCTTCAGTTGTATGTACAGCATCTTGGTGCTCAAGGTTTACTTACAAAATAATAGGGGGATATTATGGCTACAAATGATATATTACAATACTTAGAGTCGACTGACTCGGATGGTACCGCATACTCTTCTGCTACTTCAAACAGACGACAAGTTGAAAAGTTTGTCGCTGCTGGCACTATTGTTGAAGGTGACGTCGTTGCTTTCTCTTTCTCTAATGGAGATGCTCCAGGAGATGCAGTACTTAATGTCGTAAAAGCATCAGCAGACAGTCATTGTGTTGGAGTTGCCTTAGCAGGTGCTTCTTCTGGTGACTTGATTGATGTTTGCATTAGCGGTGTCGTTGAAGCGAAAGTAGATGGTAAAAACAATGCTGGTAATGCTGGTATTTCATCTGGTGATTTCTTAGCGCTTGGTGATGTTGCAGGTACTTTTTACAAGTATACTGCAGGTACCGATGCTGGCGTTGATGCTATCGCTGTTGATGATAAAACATCTGCTGCTTCTGAGGCTGCTGCTATCAAGACAGTTATTCTGATCAAGAAGTTCTAAGCATTACTTGAATACCTTACGCCCAGGGTTAAGGGCATTTTCTATGTGAATGATCTTACGATTTTCATTTAGATCTCCTTGAAATAAAACAGTTGGCCCTGCCTCTTCTGGGGCAGGGTTTTTTCAAATAAACAAGAGGAAACGAATGAACTTAAAAGAAATGAGAAATATGATCGCATCAATATTGGATTACGATCCTGATGTACAATCATACCGAGATGAGATCACACGCTTTATCAATGAAACATACAGAAACTGGTTTGTTAGTCGACCGTATGAGTTTTCACAAAAGACAGTTGACATATATACAATGCCAGATAGTGAGATACCTACCACATCTACAATACAAGGTTCAAACTCAGAGATAAGAAACTACATCGAAGCAAATGCTACATTGGATGCAACAGACAGTACTGATGCTGGTTTTGTTCAGCGCTTCAAAACAACAAATGAAGGTTCTATAATCAAGGTGACCAATGATGATGAAACATCAAACAACGGTGTGTTTATTATCGACAAGATAGATTTTGGTGACAATAGATTTTATGTTTCAAAACTTAGCAGTACACCTCAAGTAGATTGGGCAGGTACTGCATCATCAGTTGTCAGTGGATCTGTACAGCAAAGATATATTACACTACCAAATGACTGTGTCGATATACTTGGTGTTCAAATACGAAACATTCAGGAAACAGCAGATGGTACTAACGCACTTGGTAAAGTTTATAATCTCACAAGAAGAAGAGATGAAGAACTAAATCTTCGTTTCGACCTTACTGGTACACCAACAGAATACATTGTGTATGACGGTTATCCAGAACATACAGTAGATATTGATCAGTTCGTACCTCGTGCTGGTAAAGATTTTAATGTTGATACTACATCAAACACACCCGGTTGGCCGCAAGGGACATACGAGTTTAAGATGTCATATGTTTGGCGTGGTGTAGAAAGTCAGTTATCTGATGCACAAAGAGTGACGATATCTTCATCAAATACAATACCACGCTTTAATACAAACGATACAACTAAACAAGGTTTCAAAGGATTGAGAAAGAAGTTTTATGTACGTCTACAATCTGTGACAGGTAAAGCATCGGGTACTACACACGAAGAAAACTTCTTCAGAGATCTGAGTACTGTATATTCAAAGACATCACCAAATGCAAGTGCTGGTGCAGGTCAGTTTAAGTTTTTTATCATTGATGATGACGAAACACAAGTGAGTTGGCCACAAACACAACTTACAATCGATGGTGAAGACGACTTCTACAAGTATGAAAGAGAAGGTACAAATATAGGATACAGACAAAGAGTACGTCTCTATCCACGCGCAGCAGCAATAACACCAGTAGAGTTTAGGTATATCTATATGCCAACCGATCTAGCAGATGACTTTGATGTACCAAAAACACCAGCAGATACACATCGCTACTTGGTTTACAGAACCTGTGCAGATACATTTATGAAACATAACAATCCAGATATGGCATCATTTTATGAGAAGAAGGCAGAAAAAGAACTACTCAAGATAGACAACAAATATCTGACACAGCGTAGTGCATACTACATCAAAGAGAACTTTATTGCCGGGCCGCTTCGTATTAAGCCGTATCAACAACTTACGAAACTACCGGATGCATAATGAAAACACCAGGCAAACTAGAAATCAAACCTCTTGTTGGTATAGATGAGCGTATACCAGCACCAGATAACTCTTCAATACTGATTGAGAACTGGACGTACGACGCCCATACTAAGACGTGGAACAACTTTCTTGGTTTCGAGGAATATTTCCATAAGACAAATCGTCCGTATTCTTCTGCAGTAGGCCAGATTTACGACGATAGTACTGTTGACAGTATCTATGTATATCAACGTCACAACTCAGCACAACAGTGGGTTTTGTACGAACAAAATGGTAAACTCAAATATCTAGTGCCAAGTGCTGGACAAGCAGCAAATCAGGTTTCACAAACACTACTAACAGATCGACACGTTCCTACAATACAAGAAGCACATACAAACTACACACCGTATGGTCGATATGTCATTATTACCAATGGTATTGATGGGCCGATCAAATATCGTGGTGGTGACAGAACATATCCACTTGGTTGGGATAGACGACCTGGATCACCAGATGTCGTAACACCAGATAACTTTGACCAAGATATACGACCACTTAACTATGTAGAAGCAACATCAAACTTTGAGTTAGGACAAAGTGAAATAGAAGGTGGCAGTATTTTCAAATCACAGTTCTTTGAAGGTGTTGGATTTACTACAGGATCTGATGGTACAAATGAATACAGATACAGAGTTAGTTTTCTGAATGAAGCAGGATCGGAGTCACCACTCTCAGAACCTACACAAAAGATCAGATGGGATACAAAAGACATCACAAAAGGTACAAACGAATATGCCAATCGTGCTTGTCCAGTTATGGAAATACCAATCGGCCCAACAGGTACAGTTGCACGAAAACTGTATAGAACTACAAATGGTGGCATAACATTTCAGTTCTTAGATCAAGTAAACAACAACACAGACGACATCTATGTAGATTACAGAGAAGACAGTCAACTAGGTGCAACAGCACCAAATGATAGTGACAGTATTATCTTTCCTGCACCCGGTGGTCGTTTTACAGCAACATTCAAGAACTGTTTATTTATCGATGGAGGTATTGCTGATGGAAGTAGATTATATTATTCGCAACCAAATCAACCAGATACTTTCAAAGATACAAACTTTTTTGAGGTGGGTACTCGAGAAGGTGGTGACATAACAGGAATGGAAGTGTACTACAACTCACTTCTCATCTTCAGAGAACAAGCAATCGACCTTGTACGAGGTGACGCTCTGAACGGCTTTGAACTCGTCCCCTTTATAACCGGCATCGGCACTAAATCACACCACTGTATCATCAACGTGCCAACTGTGGGGATTATGTTTTTAGGACAAGACGGTATCTATGCAATCAGTGGTGGTTTGGATGGTGGATCAAACCTAAACATACAAAAACTTAGTGATCCAATACAGCAATATGTTGAAAGAATATCGTTAGATGGTTTACCACACGCTGTTGGATTGTACACATCACAGTGGAGAGAAGTGCATTTTTATGTACCTCTTGACGATGGTAATCAACTTACACACGGTTTGATATATCACATTGATAGCAACTCTTTCTCTATCAGAAACAACAAAGATTTTGGTATCAACTGTATCACAACAGATCGTGATGCAAACTGTATATTTGGTAGATACAGAGATCCAGAAGACACCAACGCTATTATGCGTGGTATTTTTGTTTTGAGTAGAAACAGAAGATACGGTACAATACAACTAGGTAGTGGAGAAGGTGCAACATTTCCAGATCAACCTGCTAGTGCATCAAAGATCAGAACACAGTGGTTAGATTTTGGACAACCTTTCATAAAGAAACAGATCAAGTATCTTTACCTTTATTGCCTTACATCTGGACAACAATCACCTCAGGTGAAAGCATACAAAGACAGAGATTGGAATGAAGGTTTCGAAACAAATACAGCAGTAATGCAAAGAGCAGATCATAACTTTCAACCAGTATATGAACCGGTTGAAGAAGGTCAAGAAGATGCATTAGCAGTATGGGGAACAGCCAAGTGGCAAGATAAACTTTTGACAGAAATAAGATATCCTGTAGATGTAAAGGCAGCATCATCAATAGCATTTGAAATAGAAGCAATCGATGCAATGTATGTTATGGGATATGCAGTAGAGTACACTGTCAAAGGTACAGAAACAATAAAAGGGAGAGCACCATAATGGCATATAGATGGCGATACAATAGCATTACAGGATCTATGTTGGTCAATGCAAGAGAATATGACAAGAACTACAGTCAATACACATCAATCATCAATGGTGGTTTGGATCGTGATAACTTACCCGTAAACAGTATTACATTCGACGACTTTGAAGATAAGTCAGTTGGACGTTTTGTTTTGCAAGGTAATATCAATGCAAAAGACGACTATGGTACATCAGCAGATGGAAACTACACAGGTGGTACAGTAAATCCAAGAGGCAACAGTATTCGAGGTTTACGATATGAAGAAGAACCGATCGAAGGTGGTGGTTTCTGGTTTCAAATAGGCGAGACATCAACATTAGAATGTGATGAAGGTATGGCAATCATTCGCTTCCACATCAACAGTTATGTGCCAAAGTATTATCACTACTACAAAAGAGGCGTAACAACAGAAGTTGCAAGAAGATCTAGACAGTTTAAGATTGAAGTGGATGGTGTTGAAGTAGGTAGAACATCAGAAATCTTTCCACAGTTTCATACAACTCAGATGTTCATTCAGGTGCCTATCAGCAAAGGTAATCACGAGTTCGCTGTATATTGTAAAGTACCTGCTAGAAAACCCGGTAATGATGCCAATCAGGTGGCACTACAATATTTTGGTGGACAACTATCAGTTCACAACAGGAGAAGATAAATGGGCAGAGTAAAACTAGTAAACTTTTATCCAGACAACGGCACAACAGATGCTGCTGAAGCAAATGCAAACAACAATGCAATCAATGGTCAGTCACAAAAACTAGACGGTTTGAATGTAAAACTGCAAGGTATTGATATGGTCAACCTAGCAGATAATCCACACCACAGAGGTATTTTTCGACAAGATAATCAGGCATATGCTTCTCTTGGAACAGCACCTTCTACTTACAATGGATGGATCTACAATGCATTTACTATCACGGGTACGCCAGCAGGTCAGCACTACAGTCAGACAGGTTCTGTCAATGTTGATTTTGAGTATCCTATCAATCACGATAATCTGTTTGCTATCAATACCAACCATTCCAAAGGAACCAAAGTACAAGTAAACGGATCATCAGGAAAAGCATTACAACACCACGACAAGATACAAGTAAACTGGAATGTAAATGTCTGGGACATATTACATAACGGTAATGTAGCAAGAACATCACCAGCAAGTTATATGTCATCATTGGTAGATACTGCAACAAGTGGTATTGGTGTTGGTGAATACTATTATCTGATATATCCAAAGTTCAACACTACTTCAAACTCACTGAATGATGATGACTTCAAATCACCACAAGGTGCAGGTTTCTACCAAGTTTTGTCCAACCAACCACCAGAATACTTTGATCCATCAACACTGACAAATGGAAACTCAGATGTGCTGTTTGATTTTAGTGCAAGAAGGTTCGACCACTGTTCTATTGTACCAATGCATTTTGTGACAGCAACACAGACAGCAAGTGGTGGTGGTAGATTTGCAACTTACTTTACATACGACGCCTTTACACAAGAATATCAATCAGCAGGGCCGAGTGGTATGGTATCTGGACAACACACATTCAATGTAAATGTTGCTGGTGGTGGAGGTAAAACTCTGTATGGTGTCCAACTGTATATTAGCGGCCCACACAGAATAAACTCAGAAGGTCAGTTTTTGGAAAGCGAAATAACAGATCCAGGAAATAATCTGCACGGTGTTGATGTTTCGATAGTATTAGAAAGAGCAGCGATAGAAGTACAGATACTTAATCCACAAACAGGGAGAGAATAATGTCATATACAGCACCAAATACATTTTCAGACGGACAAGTAATAAATGGGTCATCAGTAGAACAGAACATTGATGCACTACAATCATATCTAAACGGTGGTATCAGTGCCGGTGATATTGATCCAACAGCATTGAATAACGACTTTGGATTGAGACACGTGATGAAAGGTGAATACTTTGCAATCAACAATCGTTATGAGTTTGCGACTGGTTTGGTGCAAGGTACACTTGGTTCTAATCCTACAGGTGGTTATGCTGGAAACATTATTGGTGATACAAGTGGACAGCAAGTATCAGCATCAGGTACAGGTATCGACTTTTACTTAGAAGAAGATGCAGATGTTTTTATACAGGTCACACTGTATCCAAGAACTTACAGTGGATCTAATCTAGCAGAGGTTGGTTTGTCAGGAAAGACAACAACAATAGCAATCAAGCGAGATGGTGATCAAGCAGCATTCGCTACAACAACAGCAGCATTTATGACAGAGTCAGAGTTTGGTGTAAGCAGCACTGCATCAAACGATGGCGGTATCTACGGATTAGAAAGGCGTCGACCATATTACGGAAACTACTATGAGTTTTTGAATGCAGGAGAACATAAGTATAATCTAAGGATAGGATCTGCTGAAAGATCTGTACCACTTTTCTTTGTCCAAGTGAATGTATATGCATATTATCGCAGTACAACAGTATAGGAAAAATCGTTAGCAATATATAGGAGACACATCATATGGAACCATTGACAACAGCAGCCCTGATATTAGGGGCAGGAAAACTGATAGGAGGCGTAGGTCAAGGTATCGCCAACATCCAAAGGACAGCACCAAATGAAGCGCTGTTAGATGAGATCGCAAGATTGGAAAGATTACAAGAAGCAGATGCACTTGGTTTAACTGGCACAGAAAGAGCAGCATTTACAGATGCATTCGTCAATCCACAAAGAGCACTTGCAGAACAGCAAATGGAACAGTCACAGGCATTACAAGCAATGTCACAAGACAGTGGTGAACAACTAAGACGACTACGTGCACAAGAAGAACAAGGTCAAAGAGCACTGGCTGAAAGCAACAGACAGGTAGAACTGCTAAATCAACAACAAGCAGAAAGTCAAAGACAAGCACTCTTACAAATGCAGATTGCAGAAGAACAGCGACAAGCAGATCGAGCAGCAGCAATAACACAAACAGTTTCAGCAGGATTGGCAGGTGCAGCAAACATTGGTGCAGGTATGATATCTATGAACGAACTAGCAGCATCAGGTGCAGGTGCTTACGACGCTGCTTCACTACAAAGATTAGGTTCTATGTACGGATATGCATTTCCACAGTATCAACAGCCAATCGGTCAACCATTTAACTTACCTCCAGGTGCAGTACAACAAGGTATGTTTATGCTACCACCTGCATACTATGGAATGGCAACACAACCAGGTATGATACCAGGCACACCGATGGCAACGCCTCAGGCACAACAAGGCACGGGAGAAGAATAATGGCGACAGTAGCAGATTT
>CEON01013093.1_pt1 | contig 15848 bp, 1 predicted proteins | sample 530291 | NCBI WGS metagenome assembly CEON01 (sample SAMEA2619888, study PRJEB7988) | marine metagenome | biome: marine biome (ENVO:00000447); feature: surface water layer (ENVO:00002042); material: "saline water (ENVO:00002010), including plankton (ENVO:xxxxxxxx)" | depth 5 m
TACGTAAATGATATTACCCGTATATTTTTCAACTTCAGGTTGAGCAATTCCTTCTGAGAAAGACTGCCCCAGGTAATAAGTACGACTATTTATTTCGGTTGAGATACCCGTAAATGAGGACTGAATAGCAAGAGTAGTTGATCCACCGATGATACTCAAAGATCCTCCAGAAGCAATATCGGACGTAAAACGATTTAGAGTAAACCCATATACAGGACTAGTATTCTGTGTTCCATCCGTATTGAAACCTGCAGTTGATCTGTCTTGCCAATACTTAAGAACTCCTGTTACCTTATCATATGAAACTACTCTACCAACTGCAGTGGTGCCAGATCCTGTTGTTTGTGTAATAAAAGAATCTGCAGTAAAAGTAGCTGAATCTGCACCAGATCCAGTTAACTTAATTGCGTAAGTAGCAGATGCTTTATCAAGATTTAAATTTGTTGTCGCATTATAAGATTTTGGATTTTGAACTAACCCTACTCTAGAAATCTCATTTCCTGTTATGAAATCTGGATTTTCTGTGTCGTTTTCAATTCTGGAATAAATTAAAGCATTTCTGGCTCCAAGTTCTCTGTAAATATCGGCACCATGTCCTCCTTGAGGAGGAATTATTACATCAAAAATTGGTGCTGTGGTTCCTGTTGGCACATTACCTGCTTCTAAATCAACAGTTCCAAACGTATATCCAGATCCACCTTTTGAAACAGTAACAGTTTCAACTTTAGAATTATTATTAACTGCAATAGTGCATTCAGCACCGCTACCATCACCCTTGATTGGAACCCTGGTGTATGTTCTATTGGCGGTGCCTAAACCCACACCTCTATTGGTAATATTTACAATTTTTAATTGCCCACTAGTAGATGCATTGTTTCTGACAGCTGATATGTTAGCATCGGTTGTAGTAGTCCAGTCTTTAGGGACTGGCATGAAAAAAGTAGAATCAAATTTAACAATATCACTAGGTTTGATAGTATACAAATACTTCCAAATATATCCGTCACCACTTGAACCGGCTTCTTTTGGTTCTAAGTCAGTAAAAGTGGGTTCATCCAGAGATGCTCTTCCACTTGGATTTTCAGGATTTGAACCATTCTGTAAGCAAATATAAACTCTGTAGTCAGAGTTCATCACATAATAATTTGCTTCATACAAAGTAATAGCATTTGAAGGTTTTGATGGACTTTCTGCCCTAACATCATCGCGATACATATCATAGGTTGTACCAGATGTCCAAGAAATTTTTCTGATTACTTGTTTGACATCATCTTCACTTATTTTTTTAAGAGCAATCATTGTATCCCAATAATTGTTCTCCTCATCAAAGTTATCCCTTGGATCTGGAGGACTGCTATCCCAACTTGCATCAACGTCAGTAGGATTAGGAAGTCCCACAAACGAATAGAAAGAGTTGCTAGTTGATGCCACACTAGCAACAAAATCCTTTGCGTTTAATATACGAAGTTGATCAGTTATAATCGCAGCCATTTTTGCGTAGTTTTTTACTTATTTATCAGTTATGTTGTAGAGAATCCTGCAAGTTTAAGAGGTTCAACTCTGCTCACGAAACCGCCGGTTGTGATACCGGATGTGCCTCTAAGAGTATATGCATCAAATGTAGTAGCATTTGTTCTGTCACCGAGAGTAATTTTACCCCAAGAGAACTCGCCATAAAACTCTGTAAGTCCAATTCCAGTAATATCGCCAAGATCTTCAACACTCACTGTCACTCTCTTGACATAAGTGATACCCACACCAGCAACAGCGGTTGTAGCAACAGAGACTGCTGCAACTTCATAGACAGAATCAAGGAATTGAGTTGTAACACCCAGTGTTCCTCCTGGTTGATAAAGTGATGTAACTCCACTACCAACATTGCTATTTTTTACTGTAAAGTAATCACCAACTGAAATATCACTCAGTGTTACAGCAGCACCAACTACTTTAGTATTTCTTAGGTAAGAATTGATAGGAATGAAGAAGTCCATAACAAATCCTGTAGATGCAACACCAACCGAAGTCGAAGTTAACCCAACAATATCACCAAAGTCTCCCTCATAGAGTGAGGTTCTATTTGTTTCTTTAATTGCCTTAGGAGCTTCAATCAGAACCTGAGGAACAGATGTTCTGGTATATCCAACTCCAGGTGTAGATACAGTAATTGCTGATACAGCATCACCAGTTAAGGTTGCTGTAGCAGTCGCTCTAGCAGTCGCTCCAAGTCCCACAGGAGTCTCAATTACAACGGAGGGAGCAGAGGTGTACCCTGTGCCACCATAACCAATTGTAATGGACTCAACGGTATTTGCGATAGAAACGACTGCAGTTGCTGCGGCCGCTACTAGATTATTTTGAGAAACAATTTTTACTGTTTGTTTTTTAACAGCAGTCTGATTTTCATCATCTGGATTAAAGAATGGAATTACACTCTCAACATAAATCTCAGTAGATCCTACTCCAACTGATTGAATCAGATTAGTTTTTGGATTGATAAGAGCAGCGTTTAATTCTCTTGCTTTACTTACAATTTTTCCATTGACAACTTTATCTTCAGTTTGTTTACACCAAGTTACTGTGCGCTCATGATCTGGATTAGAATCAATTCCTCTTCCATAATAAACATTTGTTTCAACTGTATCAGAAGAAACAACTTTGGCGACAAGTCTATCATCTTGATTGAGAGAATTCTCAACCAAATCTTTATCACCTCTTATTGTTAAAAAGTCACCCTCTTTGACAGTTTCTAAAATTTCTGTAAATGTTACGTCAACACCACCAGAACCTTTATAGAATAAAATCTTTGAGATATCTCCTGAGAATCCCTGATCATTTGGGCCTTTAGGTGGTTCATTAAAGGAAATAACGCTGCCACCCTCAAACGTGTAAGATTCTCCCGGAACTTGTAATATATCATTGATAAAGATTAGAAGTGTGGCACCAACGTCTATGTTTGATCCCTCTCTTGCTCTAATTGTTACAGGTTCTCCACCTTTATTGAGTCCGAATTTTCTCTTTACCCCATCAAATTCAGTATGAATATTATCAAGGCGCTCTAACTCACCAAAATGCCATGCAGAGAATTTATCAGAATCAGTTCTATCAACTGTAATTTGGAACTCTTCAAATGTGAAATTAGTATCTGTGGGAATTCCTGTTAATCCACCACTGGCAACTGTTAGAATTTGCTTCTGTCCAAAACCATAACCAAAGTTTCTAATCTCAAAATCAATTATACTTGATCCTTGTCCAACAACAATATCAACTGTTGCTTCAGTTCCAAAACCTGAGGCAGAGGAATCAGAATAAATTAACGGGATATTTGAATAAGATAACGGAGCATCAAAAACAACATTTGGTTCAGAACCAATAAGATAACCAGATCCTGGATTAGTAATTGCAACACTAACCACATGTCCATTACTTACTGCAGCAGTTCCAATAAATTCAATTCCGGTTCTACCAGTTGATGAAGTATAAACACCAACATTGACTGTTTGAATACCAGCACGATATCCAGATCCGGTATTACCAATACTGATAGAGGTAATAGTTCCAGCAGAAGAAACTACCGCTGTGCCCCCTGCAGATATAAGTGGTTGATAACCAAGTCCACCTGTAGATCCAACGGATACTATAATTCCTCCAACTGGAATACTAGCGTTATTGGGATCTGATGATAATGATGTTGCTGCTCCAGTAAATGTTATACTACTGATACCACTACCCTCACTTAATGAATAATCTTGAGGAATGGCAAGAGTTCCGGTAGGCCCTTGTAAAACGCCGTTTATAAGAACAACTCCATTGTTGGTTGAGAATCCAGATACATTTTTGTTTTCAGAAGTAAGAGTAAACGTTTTAGTTTTTGCGTCAAACTTATCAGCGATACTATCAAAAACGTAATTAGTTCTATAAGGTTCATCAGTTCCACCAGATCGTCTTAGGAAAGTTCTTCCCTGGAATCTACTGTGAGTTGTAATTCCAGTCCAATCTCTCTGATCTGGACGTTTATCAGATCCTCCAATAGGAATTGGGCCTCTAGGTGCTGTATAGAAATTAATTGTATTATCAACTATGTTGTACGCACCATCTACAACTGTAACTGCAATACCCGATTGGTGAGTAACTATTCCTGTTCCCATCCATCCACGATTAACCAGAATAAAGTTTGTTGAACCAACTCCAACAGTATTAACTTTCATAATTTCTGAATCAATTTGAATCAAATCAGCAGAAAATATAGAAGTGACACCAACAGTTTTAATAATAACTTCTCCTAATGTTACCTCTCTTGCAAGACTAGTTGTAACAGATGTTGAAACAATTGGATTTTGTATAAAATTATCAAGTGCAACTAAACATTTTGTATTTTGATCTTGGGCTGTAAATGTATGGTAAGTTCCTATTCCAAGTGCAGTAATACCTATCGCTACAGGATTTGAAGCGAGAGCATTCTCTGCAGATGACGCAAGTTTTATAGTTGAATCATTTTGTTTAATAATGAACACATCTGCCGTTAATGGAAGTAAACTTGTGCTACCAATACCAGCAAAAGTTGTCTCTGCAATTCCAATTCTTTGAGTGGTGCTTACTCCAACAGAATATTTTACAGCTTCTCCTGTGTTGAAGAAGTGATTTGGTAATCTAATTGTATCATTACTTACATCAATAATTTCACTATCACTGGCATCGAAATCTCTTCTGAAAATTTCAAGTCCTTCATGTTTTAAAGCAAAATCTCTCTTGACATCAGTTTCAGTGCCGGTATAGAAACCATGTCCAGCAGTTATCGAAGCATTATTTAAACCAATTTCATTATCCTCAGTAGTTTCGATTTCAACTAATTGAATGGCTTTTTGGAATACTTTTGTTTGAATATTCGCATTAGCTGGAGGTGTGTATTGTAAATAAGTGTCAGTCGTTGTCATCAGAGCACCTATAGTGCCTATACCACTCCCTGTAGTAAGTGTTCCATATTCTGAAATGTAAGATTCAGAATTATCATTGAGAACAATTACTTCAGAAAGTTGATACTGATTATTAGTTGTATCTTCAATACTTACCAAATAATATGCTGCTTGATGATCATTCTCTCCTCCGCAAGTGTATGTAGCGATAGTATGAATACCTGGTGTCCCAGAAGATGATATTGAAGTGTGGAAAGATTGCAATTCGGAAATGTTTTCCCCGGCAAATCCAATAATTGTTGTTCCAACACCAACGGACTCAGTGCTAGCCAACGAAACACTAACTGAATTTGCTGTTAATGCAAATCCTGCGTTTGGAGTAAAATCAACATTGATTGTTCCAGAAGACATGTCAACTGAATAAGTTCCAAATCCTAGAGCAGATGAATTAACTTCGGTGGAAATATCACCATATTCTAAAAGTTGAGCAGTTGTACCATCATGAATTATATTAAGTTCATTGAAACCAAATATACCAGTGTTAGAATTTAATTCTACTAAAACTTTAGATGATCTGTAAGTGGAAGCAATTCCTACAATTGTGGTTTTAGTTGATGCGGGTATTGTTACTTGTGTTGATCGTATATCACATATTTCGCCTAAAGCAAACGATCCAATACCAGTTTGGCCATTATCTAAATCAAAACTACAATAAGATACATTATAATTGTTAATGGCAAATTTAGTAGGGAAGAAAAGCAACTCTCCTTCAGTTCCACTAATTCTAAAATCAAAAGATCCTAGATCTAAAACACTATCAACTCTACCATAATTAGAAACTGCCGCATTGCTTCCATCTTGAATGATAGTTACAAGAGATGCTTGCCTTTCCCCGGTAAAGAATTTATCCCGAACAAATGTGAAAATTTTCTTTGATCTTTGTTCAATTGGGAATTTTTTGACTACACTAAATCTTTCAGGGCGTGGTTCACTATTGAATTGATTGCTAAAGTCATCAATTGTTAAAGCTCTATTACCAACTGACTCGAAGAAATTAGTCAGTACACGCTTCTTAAAGAATATTCTATCTGAGAATATTTTTCCTGATACAGTTTTAGAATTTTCTGTTACTAAATCAAAATCATGGTAACAATTTAAACTAATTCCTCCAGTTATGGGATCAAACTCTGATCCATAAGTTGGTTGTGGTAATATGTCAACAGTAATACTGATAGTTGATTCTGGATCGGTAAAGACTCCCCCAGTATTAGTTTCGTCGGAAGATTCAATAACAAGATCGCTAAATTTAAGGAATCCAGCCGTATGATTTAAAGAACTAACAGTATCATCCCATTCTTGTAAAGGAACTTTTGATTTAATTGCATATGAAAATTCTTGATAATAGTGATTATCTGGAATTCTCTGTAGATTGTTATTAAGGAATCCTGTTGCTTTATTCCAACCTCTCTCAACAGTTGATGATGAATTCAGTTCAATTTCTGAATTATAAACAATTTTAGATTTTATTTTACCCTTAGTTGTAGAGGATTGTCCTAAAACAATATCACCTACTCTAAATTCATTACTTAATGGAGAAACTTTAAGTAATTCAATTCTATTATTCCAACTATTAACTATACCTTCAGCATTACTGGTTGTGTCATTAGTGGTGACAACCTTTTCTCCAAGAAGAAAATCATTCTTTTTCAGTTTAATATCAAATTGAGGGAAAGCGTTTTGATTTATAATTTTACCTGAAGAGTTGATTGAATCATAATTACCAGGATAAAGATTATCATCCAAGATGCCTGATAGACTATAAGTAACAACTCCAACAGATCCACCAAGAGGAATATTTACATCAGTTAGTGTGAATAACTGATATCCATAATCGGCAGAATTGTATCCAGAACCTGTGGATCCAACACCCACACTTATGTTTTCAATTAGAACTTTATCACCTACAGCAAATGGGGATTGATCACTAAATCCAGTGTTAAATCCAACCGTTACATCTTTTGTTGTCATGTCAAAAGAAATAGTATCAATTGTAACTCCATTTGAGTTACTAATGGGAATAATACTAGGAGTTATGTTGGAGAGTCCACTTGTGTTATTTCGTATAGTAACCTTCGGATCGCCAAGTTTATATGTCAGATCTACATCGTCAATCAAAGCACCTGTCAATCCATCGAGAACAATTAAATTAGGTGCGATAGAATAATTTCTACCGCCAGAAGAAATGCCAATTTCTTTAAATGATGTTAGAGATTCTAAAGTTAAGACTACAGGAAGACTTGTGGTAGGACGAAGAGTTTGATCAATTGGATAATCAAAACCAATATTTTCAATTTTTGTTCTTAAAACATTACCAATACTATTACTTGATGTTTCTAATATGGCTCCTGTTCCTGTAACAATTCCAACGATTGTTGATACCCCAACAATCTCTTTATATCCAGATCCTTTATAAGTAATATTAACATCTGATATCCCTCCATAAGCATGAACGGAATTAGTGTCATAAGACAGAGATGCATTTGACTGTGTATAAGAAGATCGTTCAGCAAGTTTTTCAATATTGTATTCAAATGATGATGATTGAACTTTAGTCAGAGAAAAATCACCAGTGTATGAACTTTGTGTTTTATTAATTTTGTTAAATCCTAAGACTTCATCATCAGTTATAAATTCTTTCTTTACATCTGATATTAAAGATGAGTTAACATTGGAAAACTTGTAAAAGAGATTATCTGGAACCTTATTATTAACTGAAAGAGTTAACTTAGCATCTGAACTAATTCCTATTTTTCCTGATTTTACAACTTCAAACTTATTTGATGTCAATGTTCCATCAAACTGATCAGTGAAATTAGAATCTCTATAAAGATTCAAATCAAAAGCTGAATATCTGGTGGATCCGTTTACATCAGATAGAGAAGAATCACTTAGATCAAAAATTACAGTATTGCCCTCATAAACATCAAAGGATGGATTGATTGGAAGAAGATTACCTTTTCTTGCAATATCAATGGATACAAAGTTGGGGCTTAATTTTTCTGCATCATATTTTGAATTACAAAGTTTAATTTTATCTTTAGTAAATCTTGAAATATAATAAATGTTTTGATCTTCTAAACCTGTTGGAGCAGGATTAGAATCCAAAATTACTTTGTCACCAGTTTCAAAACCATGATCAACGATCGTGATTGTATTTTGAGAAGTGCTTACTCCTGCAGTTGTAAAACCAAGAGGATTGAATACAAATCTTCTATTATAATCATTATATTTTACAGTAATCGTTGTTGTGATTCCGGGTGTAACTGATACTTTAACCTCATCCTGAATTGACAATCCATGAGTCGAGGCAGTTGATACTGTAACAGTATTTTTTAATGCCTCAGCATTTACAACATTTTCTCTAACTGTCTTGAAACTATGATTTGTTCCTGTACCAATTCCAGTAAAATACAACAATCCAGAATTCATTGTTGTATCTGCAACTCCAACAAAAGTTCCAGTTGATCCAATTCCTACCTTAAATGTTTGAATACCGATAACATCATCATCAATTTTTGCAACATATAATAAAGTGAGGTTAGAAACATGAGTTGTTCCAACAGATGGATTAGAGCTAACTTCAATTGAAGTTCCACCTCCGTTATTATAAACAACTACATCTCCAGTCTTCAATTCATGATTAGGTAAGAATAAAGATCTCGAATTTAAGAAAGTTTGAGTGATTCCAGCACCGGGGTTAGAGAAGAAAATAGTGCTTCCTATTCCAACACCAGCAATCGTGCCTATACCAAGAGTTTCCTTAGGATCAAAATAAACTTGTTTATTTAATTCAAACTCAACATTATTTTCTCTCGATAAATCAAAAGTAAATTTACGAGTTTTTTCTCTAATTGTAGTAGTTGCTGTATGAGCTGCCGACACTGTGCCATTGACAGATCTCTCTACCCTGATTCTAGAATTTAATTTATCAACATTCAATACTTTTACATTTTCAGTGCCAATCTCAAGGATATCATTTTCTCTAATAGAAAGTAATCCTCTATTTAAAACGCCATCAATAGAAAAATATGTAACAATTCCAGTTACTGAGGAATCACTTACTGCAGATGATAAACTGTATGAATCTGTTGTAATGCCAATAGAGAAAGATTTATTATTTAAATTTGTAGATGTATTAAATCCAGATAATGTAACTAAATTTTTGTCAGTAAAATTGTGGGGTGATGCAGAAAAAGCAACATATTTTCCATCAGAATTAACTGGAGTAATTTCAAGTTCAGAAACAACAGAACTTGCTACACTAACACTGTTGATAACTTTTCCTTCTACCCTTGATACTTTTGCTTTTGCGGAAACTGCTCCATCAAGTTTTTCAAAAATTACTCTGTCGCCTACTTTATATCCACTTCCTCCTGTTACAATTCCGACATTATCAATTGAACCTGTAGAAGTTGAAGTAATGTCTATTACTTCTTCAAAAATTTCATAGGGTTGTGTGACGAACTCATATGAAATACTCTTATTAGTAAGTCCATATAAGGTTGTGTCTCTAAACCATCCATTATTCTGTATATCATAAATTCCTTGATAAGATTTCTTATCGAAATTAAATGCATTAGGTTTAGATTTAAAAGAGTTGCCAATAAAATAAGGATAAATTGGTAATTTAAAATTATCGAATATAGTTCCAGTTTGAGGAGCTCCCTCATCTATGGTTGCAAAATATGCATATACTCCATTTGGAAACTGAGGTGTTACACAGTAACGTCCATTATGCTCATCAAGATCACCATTGCCAGTAAACACGTAATCTTCACAAAAGAATCCTGAACGAAATTCGGAAAGAGGTGGACGTTGAGATGATGGTTGTAATTCATATCCACTCTTAAGAGTCCTAACTACTCCTCCAACATTAGTATCAAATCCATTAGGGCCATAAATTGGATTCCCATCATATGCCCATCCAATAATTGGGGAGTGAAGTGAATTATTAATTTCTTTGTTAGATTCATCAATGGTAAGATCGGGAATACCTCCAGCAAAATTAACTGTACGACGAAGTACGTTTGTTCCAAAAGTAGTTTGTCTTAATTTTCTGGGAGCATACAAGTGAACATATTGAACTCCATAATCTTCAACTAATGAAGTGTCTATCACTCCATCATCTTCTTTTAAAATATTTTTATTTCTCTCAAAAAGATTGACAGTCCATCTATTAATATCTGCATTAAGATTTGCTCCAGATCCACTTGCAATTACACTAACAGATGTAGAATCTGTATAATCTATACCTTCATTTTCAACTATAACTCTTTCTATTTGTCCGTTAGAAATAACAGGTGTGAGCTTAGCATATTTTCCTGCGCCATTTACAATTAAGTCTGGGGCAGTGTTATATTCATATCCGCCATTTGTTACAAGAACTTCTATAATTTTTCCATTATTAACAACCGGAAGAAGTTCTGCATCTCTACCACTTAATAAATTGAAAACTGGTTGTTTGTTGTAATTGATTATTTCACTTGATCCATATCCAGTTCCATTATTTGATAAATCAACAGATTCAATTGTCCCTCTAAAAATTGGTTGAATTTTAGCGTTGAAATCTTGTCCGCTAAATGTTTTAATTCCAATTTTTCCAACCACAGATACGACAATATCTGGATAATTAAAGGAATGAGATCCCGATCCAACTGATTCTATATTAATGTATTGATCAGTTTCAAAATAAAAATCGTAAGATGTGGTTCCTATTCCTACAGAGGAAAGTTTAAAATTGTCAGAGTCTACAGTGGTGACAACGTAATTTTCATTAGAACTCAATCCAGATGCATTTCCTGTATATGTTACAGTCTCTCCAGATTTAAATCCATGATTACTAATACTGATTTGATTTGAAGCGGTATTAATACCTGCACTATCAGTCGTTCTTTTTTTATTTTCGTATGCTTCGCCTGAAGATTCAACAATTATATCTGAAATAACTCTTTTTTTATCAAAAGAAACAAATCGATGCACGCCATTACCATTTGATGTTAAGTTGATGGCATTACTTCCACTGATCGTATCGCTTTCAGTGGGGAACAGCTTGATAGTTTTAGTGTCTACTAATTTAATGTAGTACTCTGAGTCCGGTGACAATCCACCAATCGATGTTTGTCCATCGGTTTTATAGATAACTCTCTCTGATTCTTTAAATTTATGAAATGTCGTAAATCCGATTGTATCAGAAGACAACCCTACTTGAGGATTATCTACTTCGGAAGAAAAAGATACTGAGTGAGTTACAAATTTTGTATTTGCAAATGCTCTAGCTCCTGATCCATTTCCCCCTGTTATTTTAATAATGGGATCTTCAGCATAATCAAATCCTGGATCTAATAACTCAATCCTTTTAAGGTTACCTTTTACGTTAACTAATCCAGTGGCACCAACTCCAACAGAATCTTGAATTGAAAGTATTGGAGGATTTATTACATCATAATTATCTCCTGGAGCAGATACGACAATATTATTAATTCTTCCATAATATACGCTATCTCCAGATTTATAATTTAAAATTTCAACACCATTAATCAGCATTCCAGTTTTACCCGGAACAGTATCATAAATCTTCCCATCATTAACAGGAGACTTAAACTCTCTGTAAAGTTTTTGTTGTCCTAAATCTTTCTTATAAAACTCACTAGGACAAAAATAATTATTAGTTACAATACCAGATACTGAAATGAAAGTGCCATTTGAAAGATTAGAAGCGTTTGTCGCAATCTTAAAATCAGTATCATTTATTTTTTTAACAATATAAGTGCCAGAATCTATTTCTGGAAATTTACTAATAACTAAATTTCCAAATTCATCTTCAGTGACATTAGTTTCATAGTTGATTTTATCTCCCGTAAAGTATCCGTGATTTTTTGCAAAAGAAAAAGTTTCACCGTCATATGATCCGTTAAGATCAAGTTTTCTATCTGTAATGTTTAATGGTGTATTAAAATAAGACGGAATTGATGATGATGCTACTAATGTATCTCCATTAAATTTTGAATAAACATTTTGAACATTAGCGGTATAGTTTTCAACATATCGATAGCTATCTAAGCTCACAGTATCAATTTTTGGTTTTAAAATATCTCTTCTTGCATCGAATGTACTACCAGTTAACTCTCCAGTTCCTTGTATAGTTACAATATTAGATGCTCCAATATCGATAACAGTTCCTTGCTTTCCAACACCATCCGATTGAATGATAGTTACTTTATCACCCATCCTAAAGTTGTTATCGGCAACAGTAGTCAATCTGTAAGTAAAATCAGATGAGTCGAGAAGAAAAACTGATTCTACTTGATATGTTGGACTGATATTAGTTTGCCAAGAAATATTTTTAAATGCAGTGGTTGTAATACCAAGAGATTTTACTTTAATTTTATCACTATCTGTGTAATAAAGGCTGTCATCAGAAATATAATTTTCATCAAGAACATTTCTAATTCTAACTTCTATCTTGGAGGTAGTAGCGATGCCCACTGAAAGTGCATTTGTTGAAGCCACAGAAACAACATCCTTACCCTTGAATCCATAGGCATTTACAAAAAGATTAATATCAGTTCCACTTGAGATGTTGACATTGGTGCCAAAAACTGTTGTATTAGCTAAACCAACTTCTGTAAATTGATTATCAGTTTTTGATCTATAAGTTAAAATACCACTCTGTCCATCAACATAAAGTTCTCCTTTATCAGGAAATCCAAGAGTTGAATCAACGTCAATGATCGAAGAACCAGATGCAACTACTATGGTATTTTTTGTTTTAGGATGTGCTACAAAATCTCCATATTGTGTGCCTCCAGTTAAATCAATATCTTTACTATAATCAAAATCGACACTAAGTTGATAATATTCTTTGCCTGATCTCAGTAACTTTTGGACATCGATGATAGTTGCAAAAGATTGGCTAATTCCATATTGAGGATATGCATCTTGATATAATGTTTGATTTTCAAGCAAAGTTGGATCACCAACCACAGACTCGACAACAATATCTTTTGTTTTTCTATATTGTGCGTCAGAAGGCCTAAACAGAAATTCTTTTGGTTTGATTACTTCTACTTTTTCTCCATATAATGAAGAAAACAATATTTTAAAAGATTCGTCGGTGCCTTTTGAAGTGTAAAAATCTTTAGATCTTGATAAGAAAAGTCTTTTATTAATCGAAGAATCAAGATCTCTATTCTCAAATCCAGGACTGATTTGTGTTTTAAGTTTTTCTAAAAATTCTTTAAGTAATAAATTACTAAGATTAACTATCTTAGTGCCTTGAATGTGAGAGGTTGAATCAGAACTGGAAAAAGTTAACTGATCATTTTCGGAGGTGAAATTTGTTACTCCACTAAATCCTCTTATACATCCTTCAAATGATGAAAAGGTTCTAGACGTATATAAAATTATTTCATTATCGATTTGAATAAGTCCATATCTCTCCGGAAATCCATAAGTTCCAAGGGTTTGCTCACGCTGAATGTCATTGAGTGAGCGCCCAGTGCGCTCCACAGAAGATATGTCTATCCGCGCTGATATTGATGTTGCATCAAATTCTATGTCAGATTCTAATATTGCGCTTTCGGTACTATCAAGTAAAGTCTCTAATTTAAGATATTCATCAATGTTCTGAATGACATCAGATGGGGCAGTAGGATATTCTTGAGAAATATAATATTGTCTTAAAAATTCACCAACCAAAGGAAAATCGTCCCTTACAAATGCAGGTAATTGATATTCAATTATGTCCTGAATTTGTACTCGCTGTAAATCGGTTGATATCATCTTACGTCTTTAGTATGAATAAGTTGGGGTGGAAGTGGAAGATGTAGTGGTGGAGGTAGAAGATGTAGTGGTGGAAGTAGAAGATGTAGTTGTAACGTTTGAAGTTGTACTTTGTGTTTGAGTTGTGCTTTGTGATTGAGTATCAATTACTGTCGTATCAACTGTTCCACGGACTAAACTTCCATTTGCGAAACTCGAAGAAACAATATAATTTGAACCTGATATATCATAACCAGAAGATATTCTATCATTGATAGAATTTATCGTTACGTTATTAGTATCTAGTCGCACATAAAGATCCTGTAATCCAATAACATCATTTGAGTAAGGAACGGCTGAAATTTCAATTAGTGGAAACTCTCTGTTAATTTGGGTGGAAATAATATTAATTGGGTTAAGTTTGATTTCTCCTTTCAAATAATCAACTGTTCCTATATTTCTTCTCACAACAGTCAATTCAGTTGCCGATCTTAATCTCACTAAATCAATTGTTCCTGTTTCTAAATTATCATTTGCTTTATCCACCAAATAAACCATACCCGAAATGCCACTCACTTGAAATCCTGAAGATTTGATATTATATCCAATCTTACCATTATGAGTTCCATGTCCATGATTTACAATGTGAAATCTATTTCCAAAACAAATCTCATATTCAGCAAAAGCATTGAGAGCAGCTCTCAAGTCTCTTCTCATTTGAATGGTTGTAATATTAGAGGTAATAGCTTTATTACTATTATCAATTATATTTAAAAACTTACTATACTTAAATCGAGCACCAAACTTGTTTAATTCGGTAGATGATGCATATTGATTGATATTATTTGAAACCTGTGATGTTACTTGATTTCCATTACCAACATTATTTGAATTATAATAAACATTTACTAATGCTTCAATATACAGATATTTTAAATCTGTTATTTCTAGATCAATACCCCCAACCGAATATTTTTTAATTTCTCTCTTAATATTATCTTTCACTAAATTTGAAAGATATGATCCATTTATTGGTTTAATGCTGGCAAAAACTTTTCCATATCTGGGGGGAGATAAATCCTCCCCACCAAATACAGATATTGATTCTGTTTCTGGATAAACTTTAGGAATTATATACTCATAATCTGTAGAAGTAACTGCTCTGTTTTGAGAGGCATATGTTTGTGGTGCATATTTTTTGATCGATTCAACACTCTCAATATCTGCTCCAGCATATGAGGGTGTGTTAACTGTTATACCAGATATGCCACCAGTGATTGCAACATCGTCTCGTGTTGTTGTTAATTTACCATTAAATGATAACTGAGATACACCGTTTGCCTCACTACCATTTGTTACAAGGTAATTTACCTCTATAAAGTTTGGATCCTCTAATTTGACACCAAATGAACCATCACCAAAAATTAATTCATATCTTTCATCAGATACTTCTTGAATCCAGTAAACTGCAGACTCTCCATTAATTTCAAATAAACTATCCGAAAGATTAAACTTTCTTGTTGCATTTGAAAATTGCGATGAGCGCCATGTAACATTCATTTTTGAGGTATCAACGCCCGAATTTCCTAAGATAAACTTCTGATTCGGATCAAATGAATCAACAGTAAATTCACTGGTTACAGGTGTTCCTTCATATACATCAATATTATCGAATGATGCGATATTGTTTACAACAGCAACTGTTATATCTTCTGTGATACAGAAGGTATAATTAGTATTTCCAAAAGATTGTGATGTAGCTACAATACCCTTGTTTAAAGTAATTGTTTGGGGTTTGACTGAATAACTTGAGGTATCAACTATGAAAGATATATTTGCTCTTGAGGCAGTTCTAGATTTGGGAGTATATCCTATATTCCTCGCCAGAGACACCACATTCTCCCTGAGAGTGGCGGAATCGATGAATACCTCATTAGATACCATATTGGCATTATATGAGGTTATATACGTATTATACGCTAACGCATCAACGATCGTTGAAAGATTTGATCCTTCAAAATCGTAATCAGTAAAGTTTGAATTAGATCTCAGATAATCAGTAATCGACTGTTTTATCTGATCGAAATCTAAATTGGCAAAGTTGACTAGTGCCATTAT
>CEON01030249.1_pt1 | contig 15833 bp, 14 predicted proteins | sample 530291 | NCBI WGS metagenome assembly CEON01 (sample SAMEA2619888, study PRJEB7988) | marine metagenome | biome: marine biome (ENVO:00000447); feature: surface water layer (ENVO:00002042); material: "saline water (ENVO:00002010), including plankton (ENVO:xxxxxxxx)" | depth 5 m
ATCAAACCATAATGAGGAAGTGTATAATAATCGGAATAGTTGTTATACAAGAGATCAATGATCTCATCTTTAGTAGGTTTTGCCATCATAATATAAGTGACAAATGCCTGAAGACGGGATTGAACCGCCGACCGCCTCGGTGTAAACGAGATGCTCTACCGCTGAGCTATTCAGGCTTTCGGATAAAACGATATAGTTCAGTACTGCCCCACACCATTTTACCAGTTTCTAAATCAATACCACGGTCACATGTATGTAGTTTGTCACCGTAAGCATGAATTTCAGAGATCACTTCATCTCCACGATAACCTCTACATTTTCCAGGAGAAGCAATTTCTCCATGCCATGCTTTGCCATCGTACTTGAAGATTATATCACAATCCTCATGCCGTGTCCAGTCTAAATGATAATTTTGCACAAGAACTTCCGTATCAGATAGATACACGAATTTGTGATTCTTCTTCCGATACGGAAAATCAGGACCATCACGTCTCTTGTAGTTACAAGATTGATAACCCTCTTCATGTTTTTTCCAAACAACCTCAACCGAGACCCAGTTTGTTGGGTCTGATTGAGCTTGATGTTTGTTCGTCCAATGACCTAGTAGGCAATCTTCAAGTTTCATATTAAAGCTCTAGATCCTTTTCAACCCTGACAGTGTTATTCTAGTGAAATATCAGACTTGTGTCAAGTCAATCATCATAAATCAAACACTCAGGTTCTGATGGGTTCTGATCACAGAACAGTTCCAGATATGTCGGATCGTGATGATCACCTGCTTCAATTTCTTTTTTGTGATGCTCTGCATATTCTTCGAGATCATGCAGTTCGCCTTCAATATGACGACGCATTTGAGGCGAGACGGTAGGATCGTGAAGAATCTCTTTGTCTTTTTCGATATGTTGTTCGATACTTTCCATAGTACCTCCTAATACATTACTATTTATTTCAGAATAGAATCCTTCATGAGAAGGAGTTCTGTCTGCATACTACCAACAGTTCCGCTGTGTGTCAGCTTTGTTATGATATACCGACCAGAATACCTATCATCAGTATCAATAAAGTCTTGTCTTTTTACAGTAGCGGGCAAAGAAACATTAATTGCACCACCAACATATAGATCTAGATTTCCAGGAATAGCAATCTTCAATTTCAAGTTCTTCATTGTTTCCATTCGCATATATTGATACGATTGCAATTCTACAAGTTCTTGATAATTAGGTAGAGGATTATCTTTATACTTAGGATCAAATGCCTGATTAGGCAACATGCAATATCTAACTCTACGGGGAGTAGTCAGTTGAGATTGATACTCTTTATCCATAAAGTTTATTGGATTAGTAGTACTTTTATCTTGTAAGTGTTCCATCTTTTCCCAGGAATCTGCCACTGAATATTCATATGCGACTTTGGGAATATCTTCACTCAATCCCATTGCAGATGTGGTAATATTGATAGGATCAAAACCAACACTATATCCAGAAAAAGATCCGTGTCTTAATGCAAGTAAAGAACAATTCTCTTCGGGGAATGAGTAACCATTAATAGTGTAAATGTCTAGTTCTTCATTGAGTTGCTTAGGAGCAAACACATATTCATACAACCTTTTAACATCTGTCTTTGGATCTGTTTCATTAACATTGGATTGTTTATTAGCGTCTTCAATTAATCCATCAATAGATCTAAAATTATATCCTAATGCATTTTCATAAAATACAAATCCATTTTGAAGTTGTCCTCCAGAAGAAGATTTGCGAATAGTTCTATTTGTCATCCAATAAATGACATCAAGTGGTCTCCAATTGGGGATAATAAAAGAATGATTACTAATCGTATCTTCCACAAACACATTCTTTTTAGTGCCAATGAAGTTTTTACTCTTCATTAATGTTTCAACAATATTCTCAGTTGATGTGTTATTATTAAAGAGAACTTCTGAAGAACCGAATACGTTAATAGACTCATTTTTCAAAAACTCAACTGACATGCATCTAAGACTATAGACAGTTGCTGCACCAGTTGCTTTTACCCTATCAAATGTGCCATAAGATCTAAAATGATAAACTCTATCAGCAGTGCTGCTAAACACTTCTAACTTTAGAATTTCAGATCCAGTAAAAATTGTCTGTAATCCTGCAGCATCTTCAAAGATAAACTCTGCCTCCATTGTTGCGAGAGACATGTCTTCATTAATTTGAAATCCTCTACAAAATTGTACCAGGTTAAATGCACCCTCGTTTGTAGCGAGACGAGTCTCATCGCGAAATACGCTCAGTCTCCATTCGACTTCACCTGGGGTAGTTCTTTGTATCGTCATGCGAATAGACCTCCTTTGGATCCATTAAATGCAGAGTTCATCAGCATTGCGCCTGCTTTTGCAATCGATTGAGTAATCATATTTCCATTACTACCAGTAACTTGTCCACCATGAGATCCCTGACCTGACATGATATTAGCAACTGCTGATTGTGCGGCTGCTACTTGAGCTCTAACTTGTGCGTTGTTAGCTTCAACCGCAGCAATTGTCTGACTCACAGTTTCCTGTGAGCGACTATTCATCTGCGATCTTGCATACATTCTTTGATCTGTTACTTTACTTATCTCTTCTGCATTTCTTTGTTTTCTTGCATCTTGACCCTGTGCTAAAGGTGCGCTACCCTCATCACCAGCACCACCTAAGAACGGTACCAATGCACCAAAACCTTCGGTACCCTTCAAAGCACCCTTCATACCAGAACCTTGACTGAATCTCAAGTTCTTAGCATTTCCGAGAATCTCAGTCGTTCCAAATCCTTTATCACCACCTTTACCCATGCTACTCATAAGATTGCCCAATCTCAAAGAGGTATTGGATCCTTGTGCAGCAAAAGATCCCATGTCTCCCATGTCCGTTGCTTGAGGTTCAGTTCTCTTCTTATATTTCGCAAATAAATCATTACCATCTGTACCAAACTTCAGACCACCAAAGTTCATCACGTCAGTCTTTGCATTCTTACCAAAAGAGGTAGCATTCTTTAGAATATCAACTCCATCTTTACCAAATCCTTGTTTGTAAAGTAAATCGGTATATGCCTTATCATTTGTTGCAATTTTGAATGCACTATCAAATAATCCGCCAGTTTTGTCTTCACCAGCACCTTTCTTTGGATCGTATCCCATACCTTTAAGAATACCCCCAAAATCTCCACCAAGTCCAATCTGGTTTGATACTGCTCTTATCACACCAGACATTTCTTCAACGCCACCACCACCATAATTTTCTTGGACAGCCGAACGTAATGCACTATATTGTGTTTGTGTCATGCCACCAGCAGTATTACCACTGAGAGGATCACCGTCTGCCTCGCCTGCAACCTGAACACGAATTTGATTTCTCATACCATAGTTGCCAGGAGACAGTCTCTTGCCACCTTCTTGCCATGAACCCCACTTATCATAGATCAACTGAGTGATCATATTATTTTCTCTGTTTGCATAAACTTGTTCTGCAAACGACATCAGCGCAGTTCTTGGATTAGCACCGAACTTCATGATATCTAGTGCTAAACCCATAGAGTTGGCACCACCACTAGTTGCCTCTCTACCCGAACTAGAATATCCAATACCTGTATTTGGACCTGATTTATTCCACTTATTATTTCTAAAATTGGGGTGATTGAATGCAGTTAGTCCTCTGGTAAGTGCTTTTTTACCAATGGCAATTGCTTTCTTGATACCACCACCGCTACGAGGAGATCCCATAGGTGCTCCAGCACTAGGGTTATAAGCACCCATACCGCCAGACATATCACCTACTGCCCCAGCGAGACTCTTAAGTATATCTCCTGTTTGTCCTCCTACACCAAGGGCATCTAATAATGCAGGAATCTTATCTCCAAATGTTTTGGAGGGGTCCATCAGAATATCACCGATACCAGCGATCTTTCCGATCAGATTTCTAGTTTTCCCCTTTGTGAATTGAGCAGCAATGCCACCAGCACCACGAATAACATCCCACCAATTTGCAGACCCATCTTTATTACTACCGCCACCACCAAAGACTTTTTGGATAAAGCTACCGATTGCTCCACCCTTTTGTTTTGATCCAAATATATCACCAATTAAGATGCCAAGATTGCCACCTTGCTTAGCAAGTCCTCCGAGAATACCACCTAAACCACCTTTTACTCTGCCATCTTCATAATCATAACCAAAGGTTTTGTTACCCATGATCATGGCAGAGTAAGAATCACCAGAGGCAACAGGACCTATGCCACTAGTACCTTGACCGCCACGCTTACCGCTGCCACCAAAAATATTACTAACACTGTTTATGAGATTGCCAAAGAATCCGCCACCAGCAGGTCCGCCAGGAGCACCTGGGGTATCACTGTAATATGTCGTTGGTTTTTGATATGATGGAGGGTTAAATATACTACCAATGGCATTTCCAATACCACCTAAGAATCCTCCACCGCCGCCGCTGGATTTCTTACCACCACTGAAGATATTACCGATGCTCTTACCAATACCACCAAGTGCTTTACCAATACTACCGAAGATATACTGAGGTTTTCCAGGCAGTTTCTTGGGAAGATCGTATCCCATCATGGATGCACCCGCCATCGATAGCGGCAACAATCCAGGGTTCGCTCTGGTAGCAGGATTGTTGAATGGGATTACAAAAGGTTTTCCTGTTCTATTTCTAGCAACATACTCTAAACCATGACCAATAAATTCAGGACGAGCACCAGTAAATGAAGCAGCATATCCAGAGTCAGGTCCATTGATCCAACCACCCTGAGACATTTCAGAGAGGTTGAAACCACTCTTAAGTGCTTGAACAATTCTCTCGTTAGTTAAACCAGGATCTTGTCTGGTGTGCGGAGTGTCTAGTGGGATAACATATGCATCACCACCAGGTTTCTGTGCTACATACTCTCTACCATGACCAATAAAATCAACACCTCTACCGTCTAAGGTTACAGGATAACCAGATAAAGGACCATCAATATATCCGCCTCCAGATCGTTTTCTTACTGGAATTCTTGATCTAGATCTAGGTCTTGCACCTTTCTTAAGTGCATCTCTTCTCTTTGTTAGACCAGCATTAAAGTTCTTAAGAACATTTCTGAAGGCATCAATCGTTTTCTTAGGATTCTTAAGAAACTTAAGTGCTACAAAAGCACCACCAATAATACTAAATGCCTTAAGGAAACCTGTTAATCTTTCCCAAGGGGTTGCATCATCTTTAAGAAGATCATATAATCCATCAACTGTAGTGCCAATTGCACCAGTGACTAAACTACTTAGAAACTCAAAAATTGCCTTTAACCCTTTAAGGGTATCAACAATAGCTTTCTGATTCTTTTCGTCAGCTAACCATTCTAATACTGGTTTTAATACCAGATACTTAATTAATCCACCGAAGAATCCTAATAATGCTTCCCAGAATTTAGGTGCTCCTCTGAACAAGAAGTTCGCTGATGGAATCGAACCTGTTAGTTTTTCGCTCTTTAGATATCTTGGTGTAAAGGACGCCTCTCTTAATTTTCTTCTCTCTGCTTTGAGTTTCCTTAATTCAATCTGACGGATACTATCTAGAGTCTTAGCGATACCGTTCAGACTTTTACCAATTTGATTAAGAGATTGTATCTCTAAAGCAACAAACTTTGCTTCCTTTTTTGCAGAAGTTGCTGCAGCACCACTTAACCCTCTAGCAAAAGAAGAGGGGTTAATAGTTGTCAAGGGCACTGCCTTGTAAATATTGATTGTCTTACTTTCCATCAATTATTTTTTCTGCTGAGCCTGAGGTTTAGCGGGTTGCGGAACATACTGAATATTATTTATCGGTACAGGGCGATCGATAGGTACAAGTTTCATGATGAGAATTGGAATCGGAACAAATTCCAAAGCAGTTTGCATTGCATATTCACTAGACATTCCTGCTGCACTATCAAATACACCAAAATCATTCTGATTAAAGATACCGAAGACTCTTTGATCAACACCCAACTCACCAGCCATTTGTCCCATGGCACTCATAGGATTCAATCCACCGATACCAGACAATACATCAAATATTGGTCCCATACCCAATTGACCAGCAAGAGTTCTAGCAATACCAAGTGGTCCAGGCATTCCTGGGAACTCTTCTAATCCAAACAAATTCGCTAGTCCAGGAACATTAGCAACACCTGGGATACTCTTAATAATTGCACCAACTGTAGGATTCTTTTCAATAAACTTACCTACACCACCAAAGAATTTTTGTACCCCCTCTGGTAACATTCCACCAAGACCGCCTATTGCTCCACCAATGCCTCCCTTGAGGAATCCATTGATGACTCCACCCATTCCTTCTCCAAAGGTATTCGTAATACCTCCAAAGAAATTATTCATGGTTTCTGGGAAGAATCCAGTTAAAGCACCAACAGTATTAGTGATAGCACCAATAATATCACCAGATGCAAGAGCCGTAACTGCTTTAACACCAGCAATAATAGGTGCTAATGGCGGGAATACAACACCAGCAACAGTTGTAAGTAAATTACCAACAGGAGATGATAAGAAGTTACCAACACCTTTTACAATACCACTAACCGCTTTAGTAACACTCTTGAAGATTTTTTTGACGAAACCAAATAAGTATGGTTTCAGGTTATTACCTATAAATCCACCTTTGGAAAAACCAAATGCCTTACTGAAATCAAGACCTGATGTCTTAACTGTTCCAATCGGACTGTAATCAATTTTCTTTGAGTAATCACCCCAACCAGGGATCTTGTTTTGCCAACCCGTAGAGTTGGTCCACATGTCCGCCTTTTGACCATCTGGACCGTATGGATTAAGACCCCTATTATTTGGGAAAAGATCTCTTAAATCAAGTTTATTTGTACCACCAAAAGTTTTTAATACATTTTTATCAGCGGCATCAGTTGCCTTTTTCGCAACATCACCAAATACCGATGTTGATAGATTATTCAGCCATGAAGATGCATCATAGCTGTCCATGCTACCGTCAAATACATCAAACGGTACTTGATTTCTAGCAGGAGGATCTGGTGTAACTGGTGGAGGTGCTGTAAGATCTGGGAATTGAATCGGTTTCCCATCAGGACCTCTATAAACTGTACCTGTACTACTACTCGAAGAAGATGAGGAGGAAGATGAGGTTGAAGAAGAGGTAGTAGATCTTCCAGGTTGAATACCAGATCCTCTTTTATTACCTACTTTCTGAGGAGTTACCTTAATAAGTTCCTGAGGGGGATCACTAGAAAGAACAACATACTTCAGATAAGGTGTAGGATTACCGCTGCCTCCGTACCTTGTTCCACCTCTCTTTGTATCCGCTTCAACGTGAAGGTGAGGACCAGTAGATCTTCCTGCACCAGGACTACCTACAGCACCGCCAGTTCTACCAACTTCAACACCAGCGAGAATCTTATCACCACTTCTAACAGATGCTTTAGATAAGTGTGCTAATCTAATTTGAACACCAGGATCAGGCAACCAAGCATCAACTAAGAGACCATAAGCACCATATGTTCCAACTGCGACGATTTCAGCATCAACTGTGAATGAAATATATGTTCCAACAGGAGTGCCAAGATCAACACCTTTATGCATTCCAGTGGAACGCATTTCACCGTACTTACCAGTAACTGCAAATCCACCAGATGAAGCAACATTTTGTTCAAGTCTCGCTAGTTCTTCAGCAGTACTGGTGCCTTGGTGAGTACCTAAAGTTTTTGTTGCCTTGGCAATTCTAATTCTTGCACCAGCAACAACGACCTGAGCAACACTCTTGCCTTTCTTCAGAGCAGCATTACCACCACCATTCTTGAAGTCTTGGAATTGTTGCTCCGTTTCAAAATCTTCTCTAGTTAGATTCTTTAATCTCTTCTGAATTGCTTCGCCTGGTGCTGCCCAACCGAAACCATCAAATACTCTAACCTTACCGTCCATAATGACGGCATCGCCAACTTGATATTTTTTATTTTCATCATATACAGGAACATCTTCAAACTGTGCTTGTGGAAGATTTCTTGTAACATCCTCAGGTATTTCATCTACCTTACCTTTTGGTTTTGTCTTTCCGAAGAAAGAATTCCATATATCACCAGCAGTGCCAACTAAGTTACCAAGAATTAAATCGACACGAGGGACCGTCATCCCACCGATAAATGGCAACCATTTGGGTAATTTTACTTTGGGGAGACTCTCCCACCAATTTGTAAATCCGTCTTTTAACCAATTGCCAAGTTTTGAAAGATTGGTCATGGCAGCAAGCCAATCTTCCTTTAACCTCTTACCTACAGCATCGCCGCCACCACCAAAAACAAATTCATAGACGAGATCGCCAATATACTCACCTAAGAATCCACCGACAATACTACCAACAATTGGTGGCGGTACAGCGGCACCAATTACAGAACCAAGACCAAAACCTAAACCTTTGAATACACCTCTACCAAGGTTATCCCAGTTAATAAAAGGTTCGTATGATGATTCTTCAATGATCGTACCATCAGGTTGCTGCGTCGTAGTGACGGTTTCCCTGAAGTCTAATAATTCAAATGCGGTTGTAAGGAATACACCAAACCAGGGTATTGCTTTTACAAAATTACCCGCCTTCGACATGATGCCCTTAAGGGCAGTAATATTACCTTTACCTAATAACTTAATTTTAGTACGATTGAGGATCCTTCCAGGACCCATTGGCGTTGTTCCTTGAGGACCACTGGAGAATATTCTACCTCGATTAGGACCTCTTACACCAGGATTAGCGGCAGTACCATCACCTGCCTTATTAATAGCTCTTGGAGATAATCCTGTATTTTCTCTTTGTAGTCTGACACCTCGACTATCTGTAACAGGTTTATTGGCACCAGCAGTCCTATTAAGATTATCTCGATAATTTGCACCAGAGGTAGCTCTCTGGTTACCTCCAGGCGTAGTTCTTCTATATCTTCCGCTACCTGTAGGTTGTTTAGTAGTTCTAGTTTTACTTCCAGTAGGACCTTTAGTAGTTCTAGTTTTATCAGGACCTTCGCCTGTTTTGTCTCTATAAAAATCTAATCCAAGAAGACTGAGAATACTATCGATCAGTCCAAATGGATTTAAGAGAGCGCCGAGACCAGCGACACCAACCATGATTTGGAACAGACCTTTTACTCGGTCTCCAAAATCACTGTCTTTTCCGAATAGATTGGTTACGCCAGGTAACAGATTATCTGCAACCAACCATTTCGTAAATCCGTAGATTTTGCGAAAAATAAAATCTACCTTTTTGAAGAAAGTCGCAATCTTTTCTCGATTTTCTTCTTTACCAATGTAAGTGAGAACATCTTTAGTTACTTGCATTCCTACAAGCACTGTAAAGAACTTCAGTGCTTTAAGGAAAAGTCCTGTAAGACCACCAAAAAGACTACCAAAGATCTTCTCAAAGGCACTTTTCTCTTTAGGTTTTAACTTTGCTTTAGTTAGGTTTTTTGGTTTTAGGTTAGACTCAGCACGTTGTTCTGCTAATCTATCCTGTTCTCTCCTTTTTGCCCTACGCTCAGCACGTTCTCTGAGTCTATCGTTTTGTACTCCCTCAAGCTTAATCGCTTCAATTGACTTGAGAGTTTTATTAATACCTACTAGAGAATAATTAATACTCTTGTACGCCTGCATTTTAGGTTTATGGGCGACAAGAACCGTAGAAACTGATGCGTTTCTTTTGGTTCCTGTCAATTTGTAGGCGTCCAGTTGTGCCACTAGCTACTCGATTTCGATTGGTTTTGCTGTTCTTGCATTCGTCGATTCTCCTCTCTCAAGAAGTCGACTAACATCATGATATAAACCTCTTTTTCCCAGGGTAGTAGATTTTCAATGTACTCAATCTGCCATTTATGATGGTGAATCAGGGCAAAGTTGGTTTCAAAGTAGTTCTCTAGGTTGTTATGGAGAAGGGCTAGGCGAAAAAACTTGCCAGACCTTCAAGGACAACATCACTCTTTACACCAGTGTTGGGATTTTCAACTTCAACTGTATATGCCAGTTTAGGCATAGTTTCAAAAAACTCTTGAATCTTCTGGAATTGACCAGATGTAAGAGATTCAAAGAATTCATTCATTTCATCTGCAGATGTATCAGTTGTAGGATAAACTTGCTCTGCGTCAGCAATACTTTCAATACAACTAGATGCCATCTTAAAGACTTGATCAACACCTGCTTCATCTTGAGCGAAGTTCAACTCAACAAAAGTATCCAAAGTAGGATATCTCATATTGAGAATTACTTCGTCATCAATTTTAATAGCATTCTTATGTCCTCTGGTTTTCTTGACTTTAATGTCATCTAGAGGAATTTCAACTTCGACCTGGGTTTCCTCATCATCAGGACAGATGACTGCAACATTAACAGTCTCACCAACAGATTTTGTACGAATTTGAAGGAATACAAATTCAACATCAAATGTTGCCATTTGTTCGACATTTTCAATGTCAGTGCAATTAGTGATAATTTCCTTAATTGCTTCAAACAAACCCTCTTGTCCACCAGTTTCTGTTGCCATCAGAAGAAGTTTTTCTTCTTTTACTAGAAACGGTCTAAAATTGACTACTCGACCATCGGAAGGCAACTTTAGTTTGTATTTGGGCGTGTTTAATTTAGGTAATGCCATAGTAATTTCAAGTCAGTAATTTTATTTATGGGGTCAATCAACCTTTGTAATTTTGGTATTGATCTTCCTTTTTAATACCAAATCCACCAAATCTTGGCGGATTGTTATCTACCTTAAAGTTGAAGTTATCATCATCTTTTGAATAGAATCTATATCTTTCATAAGAGAATCCAACAGTCAATGTCATCAGTCTCGGTTCCATGTTATTAAGTTGAACCGCACCGATATTAGTTGGAAATACATTTCGCATTTCATACAATGCAGTAACTTCATCAAATCTTTTATCGCCACCAGCACTTTTACCACCACCTTTTTCCATTTTAAAGATTCTCAGTGTATCGCAGCAGTAATCATCATAATAGTCTGCGTATTGATCCGAATCACCACTAATAGCAGTCATCCATCTCTCAAAGATAGATCTCGTTATTTGATTTCTCGGAATCATAAACGTAATATTGATTTGACTGAATGCTTGTCCAGTTCCATATTTAAACGGGGTGCCAATAGTTGTTACCTGACCAGTCATCAACTGCTTACTAGGAAGATTGACTGCGTTAGCATAGTAATCTAAAAGAACACCAGAATTACCTGCTTCCAGTTTCTTAAAATCTTTACTAGATGATTTTCTTAAAACATCTGGAGTTGCAAAATGAACAGAATAATAAGTTGTTGTCGCAGGAGAATATCTGCTATCCTTAATAAAGGAAAACATGCTATTGATATCTCTATATCTCGCATTACCTTGATGCGGGATTTTATCGCTATTAGAGAATTGACTAGCTGATAGTACTACTGCTTGTATTAGTGATGAAAACATTACACTTTAAGTTCCTTTTCTGTTATTAACATAAACTCCCAATTTTGATCTTTACAAAATTCAGTTGCTGCTTTCCATTTTGCTTTATTTACACTCCAAGTAACAACCTCATTTATGTATCTCTTGGTCATTCTTTTTTGTGTTTTCGGTTCTTGTGTCTGTTTGAAGGGTTTAACTTCAACCAAATACTTATTTTTACCGATCTTCACATAAAAGTCTGGAAAATATCGATGCCTCTTGCCATCGACAGGCGAAATATATGGAATAATGATCTCTTCACTTCCCCATTCTTCAACAGACGGGGTAATATCGCACCATTTCATGAATTTATACTCCCATGACGAACGATAAATGATGTTCGTGGGATCACCTTTGTACTTTACAGGAAAGGACGGTCGATATTTACCCTGATACCTCATAAATAAATAATGATTACACTCTATTTATAGGTGCTCAGTGGCAGTATATAGGTACCCGATTAGGAATCCCTCTGACGGTTATGGAGATAGAAAAGGCGTCGTCGAAGCTCCGACTGAGGCAGTTGATTACCTGATGATTCGTAGAGAACGTTATTCTTACAATGATAAGAATGTCCCAGCGTTTTATTCTAGGAAGAGTCCAGGAAATCAACAGACGGTGAAAGCGCACCCTGATAGGTGTTATATTGCAATGCCCCCTCAGATTCAAACAGCATACACCCCAGCATTTAGACGTGCTGACATTGGTGTAGGTGGTATTGGTGCTTTAGGTTTGATGTCAAGTGGTGCTGCTGGTGATTTTACCAAAATGGCAGAAATTTTGCAAGATTCTGCAAAATCTGCTGTTCCTGAATTCTCTACGAGTGCAGTTTTATCGATGTTGAATGCAACAAACCAATTCGTTGGTTTGCAAGGTCGTCTTGATTTGAACTCTATTACAGCATTACAAAGTGGGCAAATTTTTAACCCATATAGTGAGCAAATCTTCCAGGGTGTTGGATTTAGAACGCATAACTTTGCGTTTAAGTTCTATGCTAGGAATAGAAAAGAGTCTGAAGAAATTCGACGAATCATTCAGTATATTAAAGTCGGATCTTTACCTAAGATCAGATCTGGCGACTTTAATACTAGATTCATCAATAAAGATGATGTGTTTGATAATCCAAACGATGATGATGTTGAAAACAAGTCCTACGGTAAAAATATCAAAAGAAAACAAAAAGATATTTTTACAACAGATTTTTACAAATCATTTAAAAATAATGATCTGTTTGACAATTATGCAAGTAAAGACAGATACTTTAGCATCCCCGATCGTTTTCAATTGAGATTTGTTAGATTTGGTGGAAACCAAACTGATGGTGGTCTGAGAGAATCTCAAAGAAGAGATTTAATGTTTAAGATCTACCCTTCTGTTTGTACTGGTATTCAAGTTAATTATACTCCAGATAATCAATATACTTCTCTTAGAAATCCTTCTACGGGCGGTATGGATGTTCCTGCAGCAGTTATGACTGTTTCATTTGCAGAAACCCGACTATTAACCGCCAAAGATGCGGAGGATGGATACTAAATGGCAGCCTATTTCTCATATTTCCCAAATGTTTATATTGGTGAAGGTGTCACCGATGATGAAGCATTTAAATATAGAAAAGTAAAAAACATTTTTAGAAGAGTAAAACTCAGAGATGATCTGAAAGATTACGTTACTCTCTTAGAAATGTATTACATTGAAGATAAGATGCGACCCAGCGATGTTGCTGGTGCATTTTATGGTGACCCATTTTTAGATTGGGTTGTCATGCTCGTTAATAATATTACTGACCCATATGAACAATGGCCAGTTGCAACTGAAAGACTTTATGATTATACCGTAGCGAAATACGGGGCTGATAATGTTGATTCAATTCATCATTGGGAAACGAATGAAATTCTGTTTGAAGAAGAGGTGTATGTAAAAGAAGGTATTCAAGTAAATGAGACCTTCCGAGTTACTATGCCTGATGGTACATTATTGGGTAAAAATGAATCGATCTACCCTGTTTCCAACTATGAGCATGAAGAATTTCTAAACGAGAAAAAGCGTTTTATTAAAATAGCAACTCCACCTGTCTTAGAATTAATCTTATCAGACTTCAGGGAAAAGGTTGAATATGATCCTCATCCCGAACTGGATAAATTTGGTGATAAGAAGACTCCTCTTAGTATCGCTTCTAGATTTATTGATGAGGTTGGTTATGTTAGTGGAAGTGTCGATATTACCACCAATATCGCTCAGGTAACTTCTTTTGATTACGGTCCTACTTCAATGGCAGCTGGAGTTGCATCATCTACAACAACTTCAGGTGCTGCAAACACTACGACGACTACGACTCCCACACCCACTCCTGCACCATCTACAAGTCCCACACCTACGCCAACCCCCACACCTACACCAACACCAACTCCAAGTCCCTCACCTAGCGGTGGAGGTGGAGGAGGTTACGGAGGTTACTAAAAAACCCTACAGGTCAAATTTTTGGCGGGAAATTTTTTGCGACTTCTGGGAAATCAGAGGTCGTTTTTCGTTTTGCCCATCAGTTCCTCAACTCTCTTACGCATCTTCGCTAGGTTATCTTTATCTCTCTCACTATGACGGTATCCATGTCGTCCATGAAAGATAAAGTGTCCTTGGCAGATAAGAATCACACCAAGGACACCTATAATTATTGTTCCTATTAGTTCAATGTTATTTTGAGCCATGGGAATAGCGGTTCTATAACTCCAATAAGTCGAAGAAGACCCTCAGCAAAAAGTGCGAGAACAACCCAACCAACACAAAAACTAATAATTGAAGCGTTACGATTATGCTTTCGTATGGCATCATCGATCATCTCCTGTACTTCTTCTTTGGTTGGATGATGTGGAGGTTTGATCTCGTCGAAACGATGAGACATTATCAACCCCCATCAATTTGACATCCTACCATTGCACCACTGACAACTCCGAGAGGAATTGCCCACCAGCGACCGTCGCCTCTGGACATAGCAGCGGCAGCGCCACCACCTAGAATACCACCAGCAACAGTACCACCAGAGCAATCATTGTTATCTACATGAGCGGGTTGATGTTGAACTGGTTCATGGTATGTAGGACGAGGGTGACGTTTCCATCCACCTTTGTCTCCATGGAAAGGATCCCATTCGTAAGGTTGATAATGAGTCTTTTCAATAGAAGAGTTCTTTTTACAAGGAACTCGAACTTTCTCTTTGTAAGAACGAACATATCCAGGACTACTCATAGTTCCAGGAACATATTCTTCTTTATAAACTTTCTTGTAACACTTTTCTTGATTAGCATACCCAGGTTGGGACTCATAGTTTCCACGGTCATACCTACCAGGTTTTGCATCAGCAGGAAGTGTTGAGAAGAGAAGAAGTGCAGCAAGTGCTAGTTTCATGGTGATCTCCTTAGTATATAATAATTATACTAGAAAGGGAGATGTTTGTCATCTCCCTTGTGCCAGTTTATTGACTGACCTCTTCGCCTTTCTTCTTATTGAATCCGAAAGGAGCGAGTTTGTCTTCTAGTTTCAGTTTGAGAGCAACGCCTCCAACTGCCTCCATGACCTTCAGAACTTGTTCTGGTTTGGCATCTTCACCAAGTTCTTTGGCGACATACCAATACTTTGGCCAAAACTCTTCACCTGCTTTCTTGTAATCATCTAGAGTAAGAGTCTTCATCAGTCCTCCTCAGCGAGTTTAGCAAAGTAGGAAAGATCAACATCATCCTCTACAGGACTAGATGCAGTTGCCTTTCGGAAGTCCTTAACTTCAGCACCCCAATCAGGTTGATTGGAAGGAGTGATGTCGGGAGAGTTGAAACTACCACGACCTTCAGACTCATCCTCAAGGGACTCATCAATAGGACGTGCAGCAGGTGCAGTCCTACCAAGAACAAGATCCAAACGTGCTTTCAGTTGCTCGTAGGACTTGAAGTTCTTAGCATCTTCAAACTCTGCGAGGGAATAACCCTGCTTCCAGATAGACTCCAGTTTATCATCATCAAAGTCACCAAGGATTCCAGGTGCAGCGAACTCAGACTTATCATAGTTCCAGTAACCATCAACCTTGCGGATCTTCAGTTTGAAGTCTGCACCTTTCCAGAAGTTGAACGGATCAAGGGGAGTCTCATCGGCAAATGCAGGTTGCATTGCTTCAACCAACTTGTCAAAAATCTTCTTACCGAATTTGTAGAGGAAGACACGACCCTCGTTCTCAGGATGAGCAGGATCACTGACAACATAGATGTTGCTGTAGTAAGACAACTTGCGCTTTTGAGCACGAGCAATCTCTTTGTCACTATCCCGACCACTGTTCCACAGTTCGCGGTTCATCTCACCGACAGGATC
>CEON01120156.1_pt1 | contig 15820 bp, 18 predicted proteins | sample 530291 | NCBI WGS metagenome assembly CEON01 (sample SAMEA2619888, study PRJEB7988) | marine metagenome | biome: marine biome (ENVO:00000447); feature: surface water layer (ENVO:00002042); material: "saline water (ENVO:00002010), including plankton (ENVO:xxxxxxxx)" | depth 5 m
AGAAACACAAAATCTAATCACAGATTACATCCTAAGTTTAATCAATGTATAACGAGGACAACAAGATTGTCGTCTTCTGACCCTAACTTCCAAAACCAACCTAGAGGTAACACATTTCCTGTTAGGGCAGTTGTTGTGTCTAGGTTTGATAAAGGTAAAATATTACAAGCGGACTATAGTCAGCTAGAGTTTAGAGTTGCCGCACAGTTATGTGGTGATGAAGTTATGTATCAAGATATAATAGATGGTAAAGATGTGCATACGTATACGGCTTCCATAATATTTCAGAAGTCAGAGAAAGATGTAACTAAGGAAGAACGTACACAAGCTAAGGCTCACACCTTTAAGCCCTTATACGGGGGTACTACGGGTACCCCAAATGAGACCGCATACTACCAAGCCTTTGTAGAGAAGTATCCTAAGCTAGGAAAGTGGCATGAGATGTTGCAAACCGAAGCTATTTCACATGGTATAGTTAGTGTCTATACTGGTCAGCAGTTTGCTTTCCCAGATACTAGGAGACTTGCTAGTGGTTCGGCATCTGGAGCACCCTCTATAAAAAATTATCCAGTTCAAGGTGTGGCAGGAGGATGTATTGTTCCGTTAGCATTAATAGAACTACAGAAACTCCTTGACACTCACAATGTAACATCTAAAATCATAAATACTGTGCATGATTCTATTGTACTAGATATATTTCCAGGAGAAGAGAACCTTGTGGCTAAGTTGACGCATAAGGCTATGACAGAGGTGGATAAGCAGTTTGAAGATGTCTACAACATAAAATGGAATGTGCCATTAGCAGTGGATATAGAGATAGGAAATAATTGGTTAGATATGGAAACTTTTTATTTGACTAACTAAAAACAATGTAGTATAAATTATACTTTATGAAAGGAGGTATTGATGACATCATTACCCACAGTAACCGCAAAAACTTCATTTGAAGATATTGCAAAAGTAATAGGTCAAGAGTTACCAAGTGAAAACACTGGTATATCTACACATCTATTCCTTAAAATAAATAGAGACCACGAAGATGATGAGGGTAGAAGTATCCCAGCAGGTTCTTGGTCTATAACGCTACCAGATAAAACTGTGTATGCGAAAGAGATTGATTTACAAGTTTTCGTGCAGAGGTATCAGTACGTTCACTATGATGCTGAAGCAAATGAATTTGTAAACAAATCAATTTTGGCTAAAAACCTTTACCCCCAAACAGAAGTTCCAGACATCATGGGGACTATGAGGTGTGGCTCAGTGCCAGCTAGTCAAAGAGAGGGTTTGTCAGCAGACCAAGCACTTTTACAGAAATCCATCAAGTGCTTTAGAATGCTATATGGCAAAGTCTCGTTAATAGATGCCGTTGACCATGAAGGTCAAAAGGTGGATGTAGGAGATTTACCTGTCCTATGGAGAGCCAGAGGTAGTAATTTTATGCCTATCTCAGTTCCTCTTGATTCACTATCGGCACAAAAGAAGCCGTTCATATTCTACAAACTGAGAGGTTCGTTAGAGAAGAAGAAAAATGGTGGCTTGGTATATTATGTTGCAGGTTTTAAGGTGTCTGAAGGACCTGCCGATTTCACACCAGACGACCAGTCTTTACTAGAACACTTTATGTCTAATATTGATGGTGAAAACAAGCAGGTAATGGCAGAGTATGATAAAGCTCTTATTAGTAAGGGTGATTATATAGATGCCGAGAGTTCTCCAGTAGATATTTCTGGGGATAATGCTCTGAATGACGACCTACCAGAAGACATGAGAGCATGAATAAAGTTGAAGCTGCCCTACTTTCTTTCCTTTCAAAGGCAGCTCAAGGCGAGGCAGAAATGCCTCGTCACATTTTAGAAGACTTTGGCAAGTCTGCACAAAAAGCCTTAGAAAAACAATTCACAAACGAAAACAGAGATTTTTATTTACGAATGAGTAATGTTGGCAGACCTTTATGCCAACTACAAATGCAAGCTAAGAACGTAAAGCCAGAGACTCCAACATATGATTTTAAGATGAGAATGATATTAGGGGATGTAATAGAAGCCTTAGTTATATCCCTATTAGAAGCGGCAGGAGTCAATGTAAAAAACAAACATAAAAAAGTAGAATTAAAAGTAGACAAAAAGAACTCAATAACTGGAGAGTTCGATATTGAATTAGATGATGGCATATATGATATAAAAACTGTATCTCCATATGCTTTTGAATATAAATTTAAATCAGACAATGCGTTTGAGAGAATAAAAGAATCCGATTCATTCGGTTATGTATCTCAAGGGTTGGGATACGGAATGGCTAACAAAGTCCCTTTTCGTGGGTGGTTAGCAGTAAATAAATCTACTGGTGAAATAGCAGTAGCTGAAGCAGTAGACAACAAAGAAGAAAGAGAGAATGTTTATGACAACATACGTAAAGTGGTCAAAGCGATATCCAGCGACAAACCTTTTCAACGTAGCTTCACCGACAATGAAGAAGTTTATTATGGAAAACCTACAGGAAACCGCACCTTGGGCATTGAATGCAGTTATTGTCCCTACAAATATGACTGTTGGGGAAATATTGAGTTCAGACGACAACTCCCAAGCAAAGGCAAAAACCCAAAATGGGTATACTACACCTACATCTCAGAAGAGTGGCAGGACAGACTTAACGATAACTCTTAAAGAAGATAATGGACAAACAAGTCATAAAATCTTTGGAACGTCTGACGAAGATGCGAAAGACTTTATCGACCAACTCAACAACGAAACAGAGTTCGTCACCCTCACAACGTCAGAAAAGACAAGTTATACGTTCCCAAAAAAAGCTATCTACAACATTAAAGCAGAAAAAGAAGATGAGCCCAAGGTCAGCAAAAGCAAAGGGAAGAAAACTTCAACAATGGGTAGTGGAGAAACTACTAAGTCTGATGACTAATTTAACTAACCTGGACATCAAGTCGACTCCTATGGGAGTAAATGGAGTTGATGTCCAACTTTCTTCGCAAGCATTAGAAAAGTTTCCTTACAGTATAGAGTGTAAAAACACTGAAAGAACACGGACTTTATATAATTACTATAGACAAGCATGTAGTTATGAAGAGTTGGGAGAACCCGTAGTTATTATAAAGATGAATAGAGAGAAGCCTCTTGCTATAGTAGATGCAGAACATTTTATAAAATTAGGTATTAAAAATGACTAGACCACATTGGGACAAAATGTCAGATGATTCATTTAATAAAGTATTAAAATTAATAATAATATTACTTTACGCATATGCAGTATACGCAGTATTTGCGGAGCTTATAGCATGAGAAAATTAGTTTACAATTTATGGGAAATGGTTATGAACTATGAACATAATCCTCTGAAATACATACCAGATTTAAATGCTAGGCATATGGTTATGCAAGTATTAGCATGGATGTGGTGTGTGGCATTTTCTATGTATTTTGGAAGTATGTGGGTGTTCGGCATAACTGCTATTGCTCACGTATTTATTCTGGCTGCCATTGTTATAACTGTTGCTACGTTTGAAACTGCAAAACGAAAACCAACTTTCTTTTTAAGAAAAGGATATCATACTCCTAGCAGAAGTAGGTATATGTATTACAATGGAAAAAGAGTTAAATATGACCCAGATGATGTAGGAGGAGAACATGAGTAAACTAAGTTTAAACAAAGGTGATTCAGCAGTTATCATAAGACATAAAGACCAAGGATTTGATATAGAAATTTATCACAAAATGGATAAAAAATTATTGACAGAAGAAGATGTTATGTTTTATGCTCTTTTAACAAGAGGAATGGCATATGGAGCAGTCAATTACACAGATGACGTACTTGAAGACGGAAGAAGTAGTTTTGATGATACCATGCCTTCAGTCACTATACATTAGAAAGGATAAAAAATGGGGATGTACAGAGAATCTATAAGAGAAAGATTTAAAGAAGTGAGAGAGCAGTTGGAACAAGAAAAAGAAAGTCAACTTAAGTTATTCAAAGAACACGACAATGTTAATAGCCCTGCTCATTATAATGAGTTCGGCATTGAGTGTATTGATGCTATAGAAGCCGCCACTGGTGAAGGCTTTGAGCATTATTTACAAGGAAATATATTAAAGTACTTGTGGAGATATAGATACAAAGGAAAGCCTTTGGAAGATTTACATAAGGCACAATGGTATCTAAATTACTTAATAGATATTACAGATGACAAACAAGAGAACCCTAAATCATAAGATAAACATAAGAATAGTAGCAGTAGCAGACCAAGAAGAAATATGTCTTGATAGCGAAGAGATACCTTTTTTTGTAGAAGAACAACTACAAGATTTACTCCACGAGATTTCGGGATTGCAAGTAAAAGATATAACAGTGAGGATAATTAGATGAACAATGTAACATTACCAACATACTACCAACAATTCATTCACAAATCTAGGTATGCTAGGTGGATAGATGATGAGAACAGAAGAGAAGAATGGCACGAAACCATAAGTCGTTATATAGATTTTATGGTTAAACACTTGAAAACAAAGCATAATTTTACTTTAGATGAAGAAGTAAAAGAAAACATAAGACAAGCTATAATGCATCAAGAGGTTATGCCTTCTATGAGAGCCATGATGACGGCAGGTAAAGCATTGGATAGAGATAATACTGCAGGGTATAATTGTTCTTATTTACCCGTTGATGACCCTAAAGCATTTGACGAAGCTATGTATATCCTTATGTGTGGAACTGGCGTAGGGTTTTCTGTCGAAAGAAATTTTATAAGTAAACTTCCAGAAGTACCTGCTTTACTTTTTGATACAGAAGAAACAATAATTGTCAAAGATAGCAAAGAGGGGTGGGCAAAAGCATTCCGTAAGTTATTAGCTTTACTATGGGCAGGGGAAATACCTAAATGGGATTTAAGTTTAATTAGACCTGCAGGAGCTAAACTAAAAATATTTGGAGGTAGAGCATCTGGACCTGCACCTTTAGATAACTTATTTAGGTTCACAGTTAAAATATTTAGAGATGCAAGTGGCAGAAAGTTATCAAGTTTAGAGTGTCACGACTTAATGTGTAAAGTTGGTGAAGTTGTTGTATCTGGTGGAGTTAGACGTTCTGCGATGATTAGTCTGTCTAATTTATCTGACGACAGAATGAGACATGCTAAAACTGGAGAGTTCTACAAAACAGAACCTCAAAGACAAATGTCAAATAACTCAGTGGCTTACACAGAAAAACCAGACCCATACACATTTATGAGAGAGTGGATTGCTCTTGCAGAGTCTGGAACTGGCGAAAGAGGTATGTTCTATAGAGGTGCCGCAAAAAATAAAGCATTAGAGAATGGCAGAAGAGATGCAGAGTATGACTTTGGCACTAATCCTTGTAGTGAGATTATACTTAGACCTTATCAGTTCTGTAATTTATCTGAAGTTATTGTACGAGGCAATGATAACTTAAGCACTCTAAAGGCTAAAGTTCACACTGCTACAATAATAGGAACTTTTCAGTCTACTTTAACTCACTTTCCTTATTTACGCAAGGTGTGGCAGAAGAATACTGAAGAAGAAAGATTACTTGGGGTCTCTATGACGGGCATAATGGACAATGCTATTACAAATGGTACAGACCAGGGAACTAATTTAGCCGAAGTATTAAAAACTTTACGTGAGGTTGCAGTTGAAACAAACAAAAAATATGCACAATTATTAGGCATTCCTCAATCAACTGCTATTACTTGTGTAAAACCCTCTGGAACAGTTTCACAACTCACAGATTCTGCTTCTGGTATTCATGCTAGACATAGTAAGTATTATATCCGTACAGTTCGGGGAGATAAAAAAGACCCTCTCACAAGATTTATGATGGATAATAACATACCTTGGGAAACAGATGGGTGGAGTAAAGAAAATGCAGTATTTAGTTTTCCTATAAAAGCTCCCGAAGATTGTATTACAAGAGATGATATGTCGGCAGTAGAGCAACTTGATTTTTGGAAGATATATGCAGAAAACTGGTGTGAACACAAACCATCTGTAACTATATCTGTGGCAAAAGACGAGTGGCTTAAAACTGGCAGTTGGATATATGACAACTTTGATATAGCTTCTGGTCTATCTTTTTTGCCCCGTAATGACATGGTATATGAGCAAGCTCCATATCAAGATTGCTCTGAAAAAGATTACAAAGAGTTTAGTAAAAAAATGCCAGAGTTCATAGATTGGACTAAGTTAAAAGATTATGAAACTGAAGACAACACTGTAGGCAATCAAACTCTTGCTTGTACGGCAGACAGTTGTGAAATAGTTGACATAGGAAAGTAAATGTGATATGGCTACTGTAGATAGATTTTTTAAGCAAGGACAAAAAGACTTTTTTAGAACATCAAAAACAAAAGGTCGTGTACACGAAAGAACCAATCCTTATAATGCTAATTCTTTTAGAGGCAAAGAGTGGTTGAGAGGATTTAACAATAGTTACTTTAAAAATCTTAGGAGGAGAAAATGAGAGAAATGCTATTAGCAGCAGCTAAGTCTTACTATGTAGGACACATAAACAAACATATAGCTAATATAGAAGTGTATTTAAGAACTTCTGTTGGCATTGGCGAACACTCTGATATAATAGAATCTATAGACAAAGAGCTTGCAGAGGTTGGTAAGTATGACGATAGATTAGCTATGATATTGAAATACTTTGAGGCGAAAAAAGAAGAAAAGATTGAAAGTAAAAAGAAGTGAAGCCCTCAATAAAAGACCGCAAAAAATTTGATATTGATTTAAAGTGGGGCGAAGTTAGAGAGAAGCAGGTTGCTGACATGCTTCAGAATAAAACTATTGAAGTTAAATCTGAAAGAGATATGTGGCAACGAACAGGTAATATAGCAGTGGAGTATGAAAGTTATGGTAAACCTTCGGGAATTAAAGCTACGGAATCAGATTATTGGTTTCATAATTTGTGCATTGGAAAAGAAACCTATGCAACACTTGTTTTTCGCACTGATGTTTTACGCAGTATTATTGACTCCCTTGATTATACTAAGACAGTAAAAGGGGGCGACCATAATGCATCTAAGATGTATTTGCTCAATATACAAAAGTTATTTTCATCAGACGTAATAAAAGCATTTAGAGAAAGGGAAAAAAATGTCAAAAATATCAACACTAGAAAAACCACTAAGTCCAGTGTGGAAAAACGCACAAAGGTATAAAGCTAGATTCTTTGAATCAAAATATCCTCTTTGTGGGACATATTTAGTTTATGTTGTTGAGGGTAGAAAATGGGCTAGAATATCACAAGGAGACTTAGTCACATCAGATAAAAGCAGTAGACATGCTTTAACTAGATTTAAGATTGGTATAAAAGATTGGTCAAGATTGCCTTCAAAGGAAAAATATGATGACGTTCAAAAAAGTAGAATTAGTAAGTGAAATTTTTGTACACCTTGTACCTACTGAGAATGGCATAGGTGTAGTTTTATCTCCAGAAAAAAATAACATGTATGCTGAATACAAATGGAGCGACATCATAGATGACTTAGTAGAGGGTTATACTGTTACTGTATTAAAAAATAAAGATGTGAGGATTGCCAAAGATGGCAAAGACTTATTATTAAGTATAGCTAATAAACTACATGAAGAGTCTGTTAGACTACGAACTAGAGTAAATGATATGGAGGTAGTAGATTAATTTATTCCGTAGGCTTTATCGAAAGAACTCTTTTCTTTTTGTAACATGTCTTGCGTTTGTTGATTTGCATCTCTGCTATCTCTTTTTACAACATCTATTACAACTTGTCCTGCTATCGCTAATGGGGAAAAGGTAGTCGTAATTCTATCTTTTAGCGTCATCATTCCTTTGTCTGATATTCCTGTAAATACCTTAATTGCATTTTCATTCACGAATAACTCAGATATTCTCCTTTGAGCACTTAGCCTTGCTAAACCAGATATAAATTTTGCTGGACTTAACGTAAACAAATTACCAACTATTTGAGCTCCTGCTAAAGCTGCACCAGCATCTGCTCCAGATGTTTGCACTATTGAAGCATACGTGGACATACCATCTAACATTTTTATATCTTTCTCATTAAGAATCTTATTTACAAGAGGAGTTTCTTTTAAATAATCAACAAGTTGTCTAAATCTTGTTATATTTATCTCTGAGGTGCCCACATCTCCATATGCGGACTGTTTTGTTACACTTTTCAAAACTCCGCTGTCATTTGATATTATGTAACTTAATAAACCTTTTCTTAAGTTTTGTACTCCTCCAGGGTCTTTAGCAACAGTTTTTAAAAGTTTATCTAAATTTGTTGTTACGTTCACAGGGTCTTCAACTAAATCTCTAAAAACTCTTTTAAAAGGTGTTAGGTCAACTAAATCTTTGCCTGCTTTTTCTGCAAATCCTCCTTTACTTACACGAAGTATTGCTTCAGCATCTTCCCTCATTTTTGCAATTTTACCTTTGGTTAGTCCAACTGCAGCAAGTCCTTCGGGGTCAAACTTATCAAAGTATGCATCAAATTTAGTTAGACTGCCTTCATCTAAAACATCCGCTATAGTTCTTTGAAAGTTTAATTCAATAGCATTACCTAACTTTAATGCGGCTGCTAAATCTCTCTGTTTTAAATTTCTTGTGCCTAAAGAATTTGTTATTCTAAGTATATTCTTTTTTTCCTGCTCTGACATATTGTTCAACGTGTTCATAACATATTTTTGTTGTTGGGCAATATTTTCCATGGTAGTGGTCATTTTACCTGAAGGTTGAACTATTTTTTGAGATATATCACCAATTTCACCAAATCTTCCACCTCTTGTTGCTTTTAATTGTGATTGAATAAGTTGGTCTGTTAACTTATGAGTTTCATTACTAAAGCTATTCGCTGCCTTTAATTCTGCAGATATACCTTTTACTGGCTTTGTGGGTCTGCCTATTAAATTTAAAATGGCAGTTCTCATTGCATTTGCTTGATTTTTTAAATCTTTTTGGGCAGGGTCTATGAAAACTCTATTTGCAAGTTCTCCATATCTAGTAGCAAACATTTGAAGTATTTGTGCTGGATTTTGAGCCTCTAGTGCTCCTTTGAAATCAAAATTGAAATCAGGATTAGCTTTTTTCATAGCATTAACAGCGGCTTGTATTGTTTGTCTATGCAATGTGCCCCCGTCTACCGTAGTTTCTTTTGTCATGCTAAATAAAGCATTATTTAATCTATCTAATTGATTTGCTCCTTTTTGAGACAATATATCAAAATCTATGACAACTTTGTCATCTACAGTTGTTCTTGTAGGTATTAAAGATTTAAAATTTGCTGGTAATAAAGTTTGTAGTTCTTCTAATTTGTAACTAGAATTTTGTAATTTATCAAATACGTTATTATACAACCCTTTTGCTTCTATAGCTCTTAATTTAGTAAATACAGTATCTAAGTCGTCTATAGATGTGCCAAGTCTTTTATCGCTTAATTGATTCAGTTTATTTCTGCTGCTTTTGTAATAATCTGCTATAGCAGTTAAAGAATTTCTAAATTTAGAAAAATTTCCTTGTCCAACTTTGTCTCTATACGCTGTTAAATACTGAACGGCAGATTGCATTTGTTTTTTAATATTGGAGGGTATAACAACTGTTGTTTGTTCGGCTAAACTTCCTAATCGACTAATTATTTTATTATCAGTTATCTGAGTTAATATTAAACTTTTTAATTCAAGAGGGGAGCCATCAGAAGTAACGACTTTTAAAGCAGGGTCTTCTTTTACACTTTTTATGAAGTTTGAGCTTTGTATAGCTGATTTGTATATTGAGTTATCATCTGAAGCTACCTTAGTTGCTTGTTTTTGCACTACTCCTTTCACTATATTATTGGTGCCAATTTTCATTACATTTTTTATTTGAGTAGGAGCACCTATTATCATTTCTAAAAGACCAGAGGTTATTTCTTTTTCTGTGCCTGCACTAGGGTTAAGTATTTCATAGGTTGACTGTAGAAATGCATCAGTTGCAGTTATATCTTCTTCACTTACTTTTACACCTAAAATTTCTTTTAAATATTCTCTTCCTTTTTCCTTGCCTTTACCTAAAGTGTACAAAAAATAACCTAAAACCACAGGAGCACCAACTAACAATCCTGCAGTGCCTAAAGATGCTACAGCGGCTGCAGCAGTTGTAGCCACAGCTATAGAAGCAGCACTCGTGGGTATTTCATATGCAATATCACCTAAGTTTCTCATAACTCCATCTGTAACTGTTTTAGTTAAAGATGAATAAGGAGTAAAAGTTCCATCTTCTCTTTTAACACTTACATAGGCTCTTGGAAAAAGTAATGTCTCTCGTATTCCGCTTCTTTTTTCATCAAGGAATATTTTGTAATTACCTTTACCAAATGCAGAGTTTAAAACATTTGTCATTTCTTCGCCTGTATCTGCGAATCCTAATTTAAATTGACTTTTCTTAAATGATTTTGAAAATAAACGGGAAGTTTCTGTCTCTGGAGCTGGACCAATACCTAAGGCATCTGAACTAAAATCAGATACTATTATGTCTTCTCCGTTGTAATCAGAGCTGTTTTTTATGCCTTCTGTAATTCTGTCTGCATACACAGCTTGGTCTTTATTTCTTTGTTTTTGCCTAAATTTAGAACTCGCTTCTAAATCATCAGGTTTAGTTGTCCTAAAACGTCTTTCTATATCACCAAAGAAAAATTTAGATGCATCTGACTGTTTATCCACAGGTATATTAGGGTCAAAAAATATGCCAGGTCTTACTTCAGTTCCTGCACCTTTTTCTGCAGGTAGAGGTAATTGATTTACATTTTCACCTGTAACATCTTCTTTTTCCTCTGGTATTCCATATGCTGTATTGAAGCTCATTTTTTATTACTCACTTAATTTATATTTGGATTAGCAAAAGATGATTTAGAGTTTGCTCTCCACTTTTGAATAGACGACTCTCCTCCTCTGACTACACTTTGGTAATCATCCATGATTAATGGAGTTACTGCCTCGTATATTTGAGCTTCTAAAATATTGTATGCTCTTTCATACTCTTGTAGCTTCAGTGTTTTTTTGTTATTATTACTCGCAAGCTCTTTCCTAACTTCTTCTTTACTTAAAAGTTTCATAAAACTACCATCGGAATATCTATATTGCTTCATGCCATCATGTAAGAGTTTCATACTTATGGATGATTCAGCATCTTTTACACTTCCATCTTCGTTAAACATTCCTAACTTAGAGCCATCTCCAGAAAGATTAGCTGTTCTAATAGGCATGTTTAAATTATTTTCTATTAATCTTATGGCTTTATCTTTTAAGAAAGCTGTTTGTAATCCAAACATAGCCGCAAAAGCTCTATTACTTCCAAGATTACCTCTTATTACAGCAGAGTAATCTAAAACTATTTTTAAATCTTGGTCGGATAAACGTGGGTCGTCAAATAAACTATCTTTAGCTATGGACAACAGTGGTATGACCCCTCTTTGCATCTCTGCTTGTCTCGTTGTGCCTTTTATATCAATTAAATCAACATTTGAGTTTGCTACACTATTGAATATATCTTGAGCATCTCCTGCCTGCACCATTAATCTGCCTACAAAGTTAAATGCATTTGGGTACTTTTTAAGGTCATACATATTTTGAGATAGTGTGCCGTACAAGTTATCTATTTTTGAAATTTGCTTTCTGTTCTTTTCTCTAATCTTTGGTCTAACAGTAACAACTGTCTTACCTTTGTTGTCTGTCATCATTATAGTGTTATTTAAGGCAAGAGCTTGTTTAACTGTTTTTGTATCAGGGTCATATACAAACTGTGGAGTGCCTTCAAACCCATCTACTGCTGTTTTTCCTGCGGCAAGTTTAGACTTTATGGTACCAAACACACTTTCATAAGGAAAAGTTTTATCAGGGTAGGCTTTTATAAAGTTCTTAGCCATTTCGTTTACTATTGCTTTTGTTTTTTCCACCAATGCCGACTCACTTTGGGAAGGTACTAATTCTGGAGATATTCTTACAATCGTCTGTTCTATTGCCCTAAGTTTATTTATAGCTTCTTTTGGATTTGTGGAATATAATGTCATAGCGTCTGATAACTCAGGTCGCAAATCTTGAATTAATGCTTTATCTGTTGAAGAAAATTTTGTTTTATCATCATATTTTAATTTTTCATCAAGTGTTTTTAAAGCATCTGGAAGATAACTGTATGCTGAATTTTTAAATGAATCCTTTGTATCTTTATCTTTTGCAGGAAAAGTGTCTTCCAATGTAGCTACTATGGCATCTAATTCAACGATTGATTCATTTCTTGTTTCTTTATTTTGATATTTTTCCATGGCTTCAGCTAATTGGGAACTTAAACCTCTTATCAATGTTTGTTGAGTTTTTGAATAATTTGCTGGACTTGTAGTAGCATTTTTTATTAAATCCCCCACTTGTGAAGGAAGGTTATAATATTTAGTATTTTTTAGTATGTCTGCAAATGTTCCAGTCTTTTCATCAGCAATTCTACCAGCCATAAAAGCCTCTGATGTCATTCGTGTCGTAGGGGTAAAGGAAGGAACATCATAATTACCAGATAAAACATTCCTTACTGTAGTTTCATCTAGTCCAGGGTTTCTATTTATAAATTCATTTATGAGAGCATCTCTATCTCTCGTTTTAAACAAAGAGCCTAATGTTTCTAAGGGTGATTTCTCTTCTTCTTTTGCTACAGGCGGAGTCATCTCCTCTGGTTTCTTTAACATTGTGTCTGTCTGTTCAGACAATTTCATTGTAGGTATGGTGTTTCCTTTTTTTATGTATGCAGTATATAATTTATCTAAATGATTTTTAGCTTGTTGATTATTGCCTCCGTAAATATTTAAAATTTCATACACAACGTCTTTAGGTATAGTATACATCCTACTTAAGTTTTCTATTTCTTTATTTTGAGTAGCAGCTTTTTCTTGTGCTTCTTGTATCTTAGGAGCAGTCTTTTGAAAAGTTTGGGCTATTTGTTCTATACCTTGCTCATCGAGATAATTAACAGATTGTAGTTTACGAGTTCCTGCTTCAGCAGCACCCCTCATTAAACCTCTAAATGATACCATCTTCTGTCTCCTGCTCTACTTCTTTTGGTTTTTTTGCCATCAACCCTTTTTGCAAAGGTTTTTCTTCTATTGTTTCTTCCTCAGTTGGAGGCTCTGTACCAGCGTTGTAATCTGTAAATTCTTTTTTGTTTTCTTTAAGTATGGCAATTTTTTGTAACGCATCACTTACAGTTCCTTCTTGTTCATCTACTATTTTAGGGTCCAGTCCTGCTTCTTTACCTAAATAGGTAATTAGTAAGATTAAATCTTCTGCAGCTAATACGGCAACATCAGGATTAAATAACCCCTCTGCAAATCCTGCTAACAACAAAGAATCAACTATTGTAGATACAGAAATATCTGTTTCTAACAAAGTTAATAACTGTGTAGCTGCTGATTCATTATCAAATTTTTCTGAAAAAAATTGTACAACTTCATCTGATGAGTTTAACAATGGAGGGCTATCCCAAGGATATATGCCTGGGTTTGCCGTAAATGATTGTCCAGGAATAGTTGTATCAAATACAGACCTTTCTTTACCACTCGGTAAAGTCATGGTATCTTTTAATTGTATATCCATGTTATTATGCTTTCGTTGACGTTAGTAGACCTAGTCTTTTCCTTATTATAGCATTATATTTACTTGTTGGACCATAGAAAGAACCTGTTGATACTTCTGCAGGTCTCGTAAAACCTGATACTCTAGGTCGCCTACTTGTTGCTCTACCAAACTTTTCGTATATACTTGATTGAAAAGACCTTGGAGATTGAACTTGTGTTTGTTGTACAGAGCGTTGCCCTCCACTTTTATTTAAAGTGCCTCCTATTATTTGGGCACCTATTGCTGCTGCTATTCCAATCATCCGAATATTCCTCTGTTTATTGCTGCTATACCTAATTCTGCAATAAAACCACCAATAGCACTAGATGATTGCTCATCTAAGTATTTATCATACTGGTCTGCTGACACTTTTGCATCAAGTACAGCCATAGCATAATTAAACGCTCTATCTTGAGCATTCTCTGATGAATTATATACATAGTCTGCTTCATCTCTATATTGTTGCCAAATATTTGCTAATGCTTGATTTGATATACCTAAGTAATTAGCTGCATTAATTTGATTAGCCGCATTTACTGAAGCTGTGTTTGCAGTGTTTACGTTTCTTCTCCAGGTGGCATTACTTTGGGCTATCTCTAAAGCATTTTTTGTATTGAATTGTTCTCTTGTATTTTGCATGGTAGCACGAAACTGTGATAAAGCATTAGCTTGTCCTGCGTTAAACTGCTCATGTGAGTTAGCCTGTGTTGCATTTAGTTTTCTAATATCAGATGCCAATGTCTCAAAGAACTGATTTACTTGATTTTGGCTAGTAGCGTTGAAGTTTTGTGCAGCATTTTGAGCTGCTTGGTCTGATAATAAAGTTTGCAGTCTAGCTTGTTGATTTATAGTTTCTATTTGTTGAGCGTTACTTAAATTAGACATGTCCATTTGCAAGAAGCCTTGTGCATTTAACACCATGGCTTGTTGCCTATTATTTAAATTAGCTGTGTCCATTTTAGCAAAATTAGCTGCATTTGACAAGGCTACTGTTTGTGCATTATTTAAGTTTTGCAAATTAAGTGTTTCTACCATTTTAGAGTTAGAAAACACTCTTTGTTGTTCTTGCGTAAAATTAAGATTAGCTGCTTCGGCAAATTTTTCAGCGTTGAGGATATTTGCTTGTTGTTGATTTGAGAGGGTTTGACCTGCCAGAGCCGCCTGCACTTGCATTTTCGCTAGAGCTGTTTGTTGTCTGTTAGACATATTAGCTAACGAAACATTTAAATTATTTTGTGTATTTGTTAAGTTTGCTTGCTGTTGGTTGTCCATTATTTTAACAGCAGTATTGTAATATGTTTGAGCATCTGCCGTTGCTATAGGTACGGAAGCCTCTAATATTGCTTGAGTTATTGCAGCTCCTGCCATTGAAGAAGCCGCTAAACCTCTTTGTGCCATTACTGCTGTAGCATTACGGACAACTCCTGCTGCCCAGGATGGAACTTGTCCATCTGTAAACTGTTGAGATATACGGGCTAACTGTCCTTGCACTGTCATTTCTGGTGTGACAGCCATTGTAGCACCCTCTACCTGACTTACAAAATCTGTTTGAGCAGGTGTAGTTCCTGCTAAAAATGATGTGTCTGCTACTGCTCCTGTTACTTGCTCAGGAGCTGTAACTTGTCTTTGAGTTACGTCTGCTTGTTGTACTAACCCCTGGCTGACTCCTTGTTGAGCTTGTGCTAATGCTTGAGGAGATACAACTCCTTGTTGTGCTACAGCTTGTTGAGTGAGTCCTGTGCCCTGTTGAGCAGTTGCTGTTGGTGTTGTGGTACCGATTAATGCTGGAGATACTTGTGCTGCTGGAGATACGGCAGGACCTTGTGCTTGGGTAGTCGTAGCTTGTGATATTGGTATATCAGGCTGTCCCTGTAAAGCATATGCCTCTGGAGAAACTTCTTCTCCCGGTTGTATTGCTTGTGTCTGAGGGACAAATTGACTTTGTGCAGGCATTGTAGGATTTGTTACAGATTGACCCATGTAATCTTCTACATCCATAGTGGTTGTAGGTTCAGGAACTACATTGCCTATGGTTGTACCACCCTCATTACTTGGAAGATAAGGGTCATCAATTTTAAAGTCAGGCAGTCCACCAGTCTGCATCTTAAGAACACCACCTTTTTGTCTTTTCTTCACTATTTAGCTCCAATTAATATCTTATCTAACTTATCTTCTAATCT
>CEON01083633.1_pt1 | contig 15813 bp, 19 predicted proteins | sample 530291 | NCBI WGS metagenome assembly CEON01 (sample SAMEA2619888, study PRJEB7988) | marine metagenome | biome: marine biome (ENVO:00000447); feature: surface water layer (ENVO:00002042); material: "saline water (ENVO:00002010), including plankton (ENVO:xxxxxxxx)" | depth 5 m
TGGAACGGAACTGGCTCATCTCTTATATTCGTGCTCATAATTGGCTTCTTACCTTGATAACTTATCATTTGCTCTTCAGTATGAGTAGGGGTAGGGGTAGGGCTTGCTAAATTATGATTAAAAGCAGGTTGTTGTAAATGTCGTTTTTCGGGTGATACAACACCAACAGACCTACCAGCCATTCTTGCTGCTGCCCCACCGAGACCTTCACCCAAAGGTTTCTGCATTGTATCAGAAGTAAATTGACCAGTCTGATATGCACCAAGACCACCTGAAAGCGCATCTTGACCAGTAGCACCAGCATTAGCGAGTGAGACTAAGCCTGAAAGAACACCAACGGCTCTCCCTAATCCTCTACCGAACTTCTCAGCACCCTCACCAAACTTTGCTCCTCTTTCAAATCCTACTTGAGCAGCAGTTTTACCAGTGTTTGCTCCTCCTCCTTTTTCTTCTGACCTATACCTCATTGGGTTGAATCTACTCCTTTGATAACCTTCTCCAGTTTTAGGATTTACAATAGCACGAGTCTGACCCTCTTTCAGTTTTCTTTGATTCATTTGATTAAGGGCTTGAGCACCATATTTGTCACCAGTGTACGAACCAAGTTCGTTACCTGTTTGTACCATTTCCCCTTCTTCATTTTGTTTTGTTTCCATAACTGGTGTTGCTTGATAAGCACCAGTTACTGGGTTTGTTGATAGACCAGCCATACCTTCAGGATTTACACCAACAAACTGCTGTAGTGGTGCTTCTTGAGATTGAGTGCCAATCATCATCATAGGCATCATTGAACCACTCCCCATTTGCATTGGCACACCCATTTGCATAGACGATTGCTTACGAACTAAGATGCTACCCATCAGACACCACCTACACTTACTTTGACTACCTTAACAACATCAGTAGAAACATTGAGTCGCTTTGCGATTCTCTCCCAGTCACCAGTGGCATATGCAATTGAGCGAATATCAACTGGCGTTAGGTCTACACTCTTAGCAAGATGATGAATACCTGATAGGTCTGCCACATTGATTGGTCGAGCCAGTGCGTGTTTCATAATCTTAGAATCAGCACGAGCATCATCCATCTGCATATCCTCCATAGCCTTCATCACTCTATCCATAGGTGAGAGTTCTTGTGATTGTGATTTCATGTATTGGGTGAGCAAACGCTGTCGTGGGTCGCCCATTGTTTGTTGATACATTTGCTCTTGAGGGGATAGTTGCATACCTTGTCCTTGAGGTACTCTTGCACCAGCCGCTTGTATAATTCTACGAAGAGATGCTGGGTCAGCCACGCCAACACGCCTTCGTGCTGCAACTAACTCAGGGCTTTGCGGTGTAAATGTTGGTGCTCCCCTTGGAGGTACTGACGGGGGTGGTGCAACCGCTGGGGGAGCAGCAGCGGCTGGAGGTGGAGATGGAGCAGCAGCGGGTCTTGGTGCTGCTGGAGCAGAACGAGGTCTTTCTGTTGCTGGAGCAGTTCTTGAAGTGCTCATACTAGGAGCAAGAGATACATCATTGTAGAATGGAACATGAGCAGGTAATCTTTCAACTAATTCATCAGGGTATGTCATGTAACGAGAAGATAACCCGCTAGTTGGGAGAGTCTCAGGTAATTGTCTACGAGTTTGATGACCAAATGCTTCACTTACCAAATCAGCCAAAGCCTCAGTTGCCTGTCTGCGCTGTTCAATAGTTTCGTAACTTTGTAGATTCAAACCCATATTTTTGATAACATCAGCATCAATATTACCATCAGCGTCTCTTGGCATGTAGGCTCGTAACGCACTGTCGTGCTCATCGTGTGCTCCACTTAACATAGCCTTAGCGTAAAACCTAGCAGCCTGAGTGTGAGTACCCAATCCTTGTGTAGTTTTTTGACCATCAAGAGTTTCTAGGTGTTTACCCGGAATAGCGTGTGAGTTTATCGCATCGAATCCAACATCATGGTCTTTTCCAAATGTTTGAAGAATATGTTCAAACGCTCTTTTTCCTATACCGGGCTTTGCTGCTGTGCCAGTGAGAATACGACCAAACAACATATTGAATGCTGGAGTTCTTGATAGTTCTTTTAGCATACCTTCAGTAAGAGTTGGTGTCCTCAATACTGTTCTAAGGTTCATCATAGTGTATCTAGGTTTTCCCGTAGTTCCCGGTGTAGTATTAATTGGAACATCAACATCAGGTATCTTATCAGGGTCAATGACTTTTAACGCCTCAGCGATATGGATTTTAGCACTATCAATACCATTACTTAACCCAGTTTGTTGTCGATTACTCATCATGTGCATAAAGTCAGGAGTGTGATTCATAATCTCCCAAGATTGGATTCCAGTATGGGCTGCATTGTGAGCGACACCGGGAGGAGCATTAGTAATGTGGAGATTTGGTAACATATACCCTTGAGGGGTCTGCATAATTTTATCCCCACCTCTACCACGAATACGATTACCACGAGGGTGTAAATCCTTAATGTCAATATGAGGATTGTCAATAAACTCAGCACCGACTAAATCTGTTAGCCCAAGTTTTTCTAGTAGTATCTTTTGTAAATTATGATTGTAAGGAACAGCATATGATTCAATCATAGCACCTACCTTTTCGTTACGGTTTTGACGATTAGTATATGCTGTAATGTAGTCACCACTCTGAGACACATGAGCACGAGTTGTAGGTTTACGACCACCATAGCCAGCAACACGAATCTTTCGATGTTTTATATCATCAACATCAGGAATATTATGATACCCGCTTTTATCTTCATGTTCTGCATTTGTCATATCAATTGCTGTTTGAACAAGATTTTGCGGAGTAAGAACTCCTAACTCCGGGTGATTTTGACCTAGTAATCCATTTTTCTCTAATGATTCACCTACAGCATGGAGTACACCATCAATACCGTGATGATGTGACTCTCCGTTCTCATCTAGGTATACCATCTCACCATGTTTACCTGTAGCGAACTTACCGGGAATTAACTCGCCCATACCGAAGTGTCCTGACGGGTGATGCTTTGCTGCACCATGATGTGCAAAAGCGGGTACATCGGGAATATTAGGGTCAGGATGGAATGCTTCAGGAGGAGGAGCAGTCTTTAGATAAGGCTCAAGTCGCCCTGTTTCGGGATTAGGGTAGTAGCCGTAAACACCGTCACCCTTGCGAATAATAGATTTGCGAACTAAGATACTCAAACTCGCCCACTCCCTCTACCTACAAGAGCACCGGGGTCAAGCCCAAAATCTCGTGGCTCATTGTTTACATCTTCTGTAGCACCCTGATTTCTATTTGTTTGCTTGGGATTATTGGCTGGATAGTTAGGTAAAGTGCTTGCAGCACCAGCGGTGTCGGGTTCACCCTTACCTTTCTTTTTACTATCCTTGTCTTTCTTTTCACGCATTAATTCACGAATCTCTTTCAGAGCAATTCGCATCAATGCTGCTTGATATGCATTGGCTTTGAGAATGTCACTGCGCTGAGGAGTGTCCTCACTCATTGTTATCATGCTCGGCATCTTAGGTCGTGCTAAGCGAGGTACTTTCATCTTAGGTGGTACGATACTTGGGGTACGAACTGCTCTAAGTCTTGGTCTTGGAATACGAGGGTATTGAAGCGTGTTGGTCAAGCGACCACCACCTGTAGGGCCAGCAATAAAGGAGCGTTGGCTATGTCTCATATGTGGTGTGTATACTGTCCTCACTCCACCCAAGAGTTTACGAGCATCTTGTGAAGCAAGATAAGGTCTGTATTTTTGAGGGTCTTTAGATGGAGGTTGTTTACTAGCAAGACCTCGGTGTGACATTTCAACGGAAAGATGCGGTCTCATTAGTCCAGTTTTACGCCCCATTGGTAGATTACGACTGATGTTTTTAGAGCGTCTCGATGTAGTATTTCGTTGGTCACCACCGCCCTTTGGTTTCTCAAACTGACCAGTAGATGGTCGCCACTTAGCATAACCCTCTTTCTTGCGTCTACGGGCTACGCTACGCTTAGATTCTTTTTTTTGAATCATATCCCAAGCAAAGTCCATAGGACTACTTTTTTTCACACGAGGGTCAGGCACTAATTGACCATTAACAAACGCCATTCCGGGTATAGGCGAATCTTGAATATCAGGTTCAGGTTCAGGTTCGGGTTCAGTGAATGGGCCGGGTGGTAGCATCTGAGTAGAGTACATTTGTTGATGATAAACAGTTTGAGGGTTTAGTTTAATTTTCCTAGCAACCTCTTCCAAATCAGCAATTTTATTTCTCTCATCAGCAGTAGTAGGTAGCAAAGGTGTTTTATCATCAGGTATCATAGCCCTGCGTCTCATCATTTCAGGATGAGTGCCATGTGCAAATCGTAGATATTCAGGAATACCCGCTAATACATTTCTTTGTCCTCTATCTATCGCATCTTGTCTTATTTTGCGTGATAGACCTTGCTTCATGTGACCTGTGAGGTGTCCTGAAACATTCCTCTTTTTATCAATATGACGCTGTGCTTCAATATCAGGATGGTGGTAATGTAAGGCTTCAGCCTCAGACATTTTGAGTAGTTGCCAAGCCATATCCATAGGCTCACCTGCTAATTTATTTTGCCAATCATCATCAGGTTCACCCATCTGTGGGCCTAATAGATGACCAAGATAATTTGCGTTAGTGTAAAGCGCAGCAAGATTGGCTGCTATGTGATTCATAGGGTGTGTGTTACCTAACTCTTGAGTTATACCTGCATTATTATGGCTGTCTACTAACCAACTTGGTAATTGTCCACCACGCCCTTCTAAAGTTTCACTCAAATAAATCAATGAGTTTCTATGCTCCATCAAAGCATCCATAGCCTCTTGAGGGTGCATGTTTAGTTTAGTCATTTCACTCAGCATTTCAGGGTCACCATGCATATGATTATCAAATCCTAAGTTTTCCATCATACCCATATCTACCATATTAGATATTGTAGGTGTATCAAAACCAATAATTTGTTTTAGCCATGTTTCTCTAGGTGTGTTTGTTAAATTATTGAAATCAATGTGATGACCTTGCTGCTTTAGTAATTGATAAGCCATATCCATAGGCTCACCTGTTAGTTTTTGACTAGAAAGGAAATCTGCAATACTTTGTTTAAGTTCCTCTTCTTCTCTCTCTTTGTCAGTAACTGCTGGCTCAGGTTTGTTAAAGAAGCCGGGGGATTCTCTAAGTTGTTCAATTTCATTTTTTAGTTCTTCACCTGCTTCATTATACATATTTTCTTCATGGTATTCATGTTCAGGATTTTTACGAGGGTCACGAGGATTTCCCTCATCGTCATAATAAAAATATTCATCGTAAAGGTCATCATCGTCATCGTCATCGTCATAATATTCATCGTATTTCAATAACCGCCAAGCCATATCCATAGGCTCAGACATTTGAATCATTTGACCACCCGCAGCACCCGGCCCTTTTGCACCCATAGCAAGACTACTTAGGAATCCACCAGCACCTGATGGCATTGTTTGATTTGCTGGATTATCTGTAGAGCCACGAGGTTTGTATTGCTCTTCTTCTTCATCCATATCTTCACTAGGTTTGCTATTACCAAGACCAAGATGGTGTCTGCGAACTTTGATATGACGGATTTTCTTATCCTCTTTTTCCTCTCGCTCTCGCTTGGCTTGTTTTTTGTCTTTGCGTCTTTCCTTGCTTTTAGCATCTTCAATACCGCTTGGTGGCCTTTCATCTTCGTGATTAGCCCTAAACATTTCAGAGGATTCTGAGCGAGGATTGTATATCCTCGTATCAGAGGTTCTACCCATCATACCCTCCGTCATGTATTATCCCCCATGATATGGTATTCAAAACACTGTCGCAACTTTTCGCTTATTTTTCTATAGAACGACATTATTCTCGGACTATCTTGAAATGCCGAAGTCATGTTTTCCATTGTATATTCAAACTCTTCAAGCAAGCGAGGTATGAGATTGTAAGCAGGGAAAAATGTAGTAGGGTCGTCATCTTCAAATACGGTTTCAAAAGACTTTGCTAACAACTTGAATAAATCAGGTGGTGTGATACTTAGTTCACCATAGTGCTCAAATCTTTCTATAACGCAGCGACAAAAATCAAGATACATCGGTACATGATTTTCAGAAATAACCAATTTACTATCCACCATTGAATAACCCGGATGGGTCATCTGCAACAAATCAGGCACTGGAACTGGCATCAATTCATATCACCTGCGTGCTCTAATAGTTGTTTACGAACTCTAGCCCAAGATTCAGGACTTTCTTTTCCAAGTTCAAGTTTGAGAATGTTAATTGTGTTGTTAATTTGGTTGTTTTCAGTTGTAGGACTCCATTGTTCATTCATCTTCAATAAGTCCTTTATTGATTCTCTGACCTCTTTGTGTAGAGAAACTGCGTCTCTAACAAAACCATCTTCATGCACGCTACCTTCATTTAGTAACTCAGTTAGTTTAACATTAAGTAATTCAACATTTGACCTGAGTGCATTGATTTCTTCTCCCACCACTAATGTAATTTCAGCGGCTGCACTTCTTTGAACTAAAGGTTGAAAGTGATGTTTCATATGATGATAGACTGATGACTCAGCAATTCCAAGTTCCTCAGCAATAGCCTCAGATTCAGAGCCATCCTCAAAGAATCTACGCTCAAAATCAGCCCTTTCAGGATGAGCACATACCTTGCATTGAGGGTTAGAAGCCATGTGATATTGACCCATGTGATTACGGAAATGACGGTCAGTTGTGTTGAGTCGCCAGCCCATATCTTTGTCAAGTTGTTTAGGTGATATTTCACCGTCAAGCAGACCCTTTTCTAAGTCGGCACGACTAGGATGTTGGCACAAAGGGCAAGACCTTTTTGTGATACCACCACCCTCCGCCATGACACGCTTAAAGCAGCATTACCCATAATGCTTTTTCTTCTGAACCTTTTCGGAGGTATCATGCTGCCACCTTACGAAAGAGTTCCGAAACAGCCTCTCAAAAAGCGTGGTAAAGATTTACTTAATGCTTCAAAAGACGCACTGAAAGGTCGTAGAGTTTCAAAAGAAGAATACATGGAGAGGCTTGATGAGTGTTATCAATGCCCTTACATGCAAAAAAGAATGGGTACTTGCCGACTGTGCAATTGTGTAATGAAAATTAAGGCACTCGCACCGTCAGTTGGTTGTCCTATAGACAAGTGGTTACCGAGTAATTCGGGAGTAGAGAGTAGTCAGGAAAACTAATCCCCCAAAGATACCCACTACAAATACACTAACATCTCCGCTGCTCATTGAATCTCCCTTGAAAACTAAGATAGATGCACAAGCAATAATGATTGAAATAAACTGTACCATTATCATTTCTACAATGATATTCCTACTTGGAGCAAATATAGTGCTACTCGCTTGACTTATTCTCATGCTGTAATCAGATATACTACCCGGTTGCATATTATTCCCTCACTGTCTTGGTAGTCCTATAAGTCCACGAGCGACACTACCAATTCCGCCACCGACTTTATTCATCATACCCTCATCTTGTAAAGCAGCACCAAGAGCACTACCCATCATTGATTGTTGAGCCATAGCCATAATTTGCTGTCTTTGCATTTCTGCTTGCTGAACAGTTTGCTGACTTTGTGATACTAAATTAGTAAGAAGCATTTTGACATTTTCTGCGCTTAGAGTTTGTAACTCAGATGGTAAAGTAGCAGGGTCTAGTTTCATACCTCCTTCATCTTCATCCATAACAAATGTGCCATTTTTTAGAATGTTTATCAAACTAAGACTTGTTGCTGTAGCAATCAAATCAATTAGAGATGCAAGCCCACCAGTTGCTATGAAGCGGTGAATAGGATTTTGTGATTGTAAAAGTGCAGACATTAACTCCATTTCAGAAGGAGGGGTTATCTGACCATTTTGCATCATATGTTGTTGCTGTTGGTTCATTCCCATGCCACTCATCATACCTGCCATGAAACCTTGATTTTGTTGCTGAGGCTGAGCACCAAGAGTAAAATTGCTTTGAGTACCCATATTTGAGCCTAATCCTCCGTTCCCTCCTCCGGTCTGTGAAAGATTAAATCCGCTGTTTTGCTGTGGTTGATTGCCGAAGTTGAACATCGTATCACGCATCCCCAGTAGTTAATCCAACATCAATGTTCTGTTGTACTTTAGCATTTTCAGTGTTAAGTAACTCTTGAAATGCTTGTGTCGGCATATTCATTTGTTGTAGTTCCATTTGGAATATACGCAAGTCGAATACAACCATCGTTACATCGTTTTGACCAGTTGCTGGATTTGCATAATGTAGTATATTGATACCTTTTGTTTTACCTGCGTCTCTTTCTAGTTCAGCAAAGAAAGGCTCGTACTTTTGTAGCATAGCAGGTGTTGGGTCGTTTTTCTTCACAGATGAAATAGGAACAGTAACGATTGATACTCCTCTCTTTACTTTATCACGAAGGCGACTCGGATTCATCTCATTTTGCTTATCTTCTTCAGCCTCCCACTTTACCAAAAGATGGTAGAGATGCATATGCTCAGGGCAATATGTTCCCTTTAATTTCCTACCACTGGTTACCTTATCTTGAGCAATAAATGCTTCAGGCTGGCCTGTAACTGGGTTTTGCCAATACATTTCCCATAAAGAGCGACCAGTTTCTTCATCGCTGATTTTCATGTAGAGATTATCATGTTGAATTAAATTAGCACAGTTACAACCATCTACAACACAAGTACCAGTATCTTTTGCATATCTGTATTTGCGACCAAACAACCACCTCATAGGATTGAATACTGAACGCCTTGCTGGTTGAAGTAATTTGTAGGCTTGCTTAATGTCCTTACGCCTAGCCTTTCTTGGGTCAGGATGGCGACTTGGATAAAAATTGACTTTTGGAACTTCTATATTCTGAGCAGCGGCAACCTCTTGCATACCTTGTTGAGCCATTAGCATTTCTTGTAACGCAGCCTGAGTAAGTTGGTCGTTACCTTGCATAGCCAAGGTTGCTAATTGTGCTTCGTTAAGGTGTTGTTGTTGAGGTTTACCAAAGTTAATCATCTTATCACAACCTGTTCAGGCGTAGGGGTCATTACTACAACAATCTGCCCCTCTTGAACTACAAACTTCCAATGAACATCATCACCAGCATTTAACCCAAAATGCTCAACTATCCACATAGGAACTGTGGTTCTAAGACTACGACTACCACCGCCAGTAGATACCAATGTTGTTGAAGAGTTCTTACCTGACATATCCTCACCGAAAGAGTTGTTATTCAAAAGGCTACCTATGGGGTCATTTTTTGGGTCACGAGGTCAAAAGACTCACCATTGTCTTTTCTACATTCCATCCTATTCTTGTTGCCATAAATGACCTTCTAGTGGGAATACCTGCTTTTTGTAAACGAATTAAATCATCTCTAAATGGGTCAAATATCTTATGTTCGCCTATTCTCCCATCGTGCCAAAGTTTAGATGCAGTCTCATCAAAGAAGCGGTCAGCCTTGTTAGCGACTAACATGATGACTCTTGGATGATACTTTTTTCCTCTAATCCTTGACCAAATAGAGCGATAGCGATAATCTCTTTTTATCAAGCAATCTACGAGATAACGAAACCCAGCAATTTGTTGCATCGCATCATCTCCTCCTTTGAAGGCTCTATCATCAAACATGTAGACAATTGCCTCTACACCACGAGTTACCATATCTTCAATCCAAAGATTCCAAAAACGCTCTTGTCCTCCTATATCGGCTGAATAAACAACTCGCTTTTCACCTTGCCAAGATACTCTTTTTCTTGTTGGCTTTGGCATTTTATATTTACCAATTTTTAGTATGCGAGAGTGAGTAGTTCTTTCATCTTCGGGTATTTCCTCCATTTCACCCGGAGTTGTAAGGTAACGGTCAAGTGTAGTTTTACCAACCATTGGTGCTCCGTAAACACCAACTCTTCTTGGTTTGTAAGAATTATAGAGATTCTGACCCCACATCGCTGCGCCTACTAAGGCTGTGCCACCTGCGTCTACCATAGAACATCAATCCCACCATTTTAGCCAATTAACAAGTTGGTCTAACTTATCAACAGTCCACTCTACAGTATTTTCATAAACACTGAAAGTGGTATTATGAAACTCAATACCACTAACAACTAAGGCTGTGATAAGAGATGCGAGGACAGTTTTTATCCAACCCCATGTTCTTTCGTAAGCATTATCCACAGTGTTGGCTATGTGAATAGCACGAAGGGTACTCTCAGTTGCATCATCAGAAGGTGTACGAAAGATTCGACCCATTCATATTCCTCACTCTTTCTTTTGATACCTTTTGTCAGGAGTGCCGTCTTTCTTCAGTGGTACTTCTTCATCTATACCAAGTGTAAGTGGTTGTTGGATTTTTGCCTCGTGAGTAGGAATACGACTACCATCAAAAACTGAAGAGCCTCCACCCCTACTATCAAATGAGCCTATCATTGATGGAGAGCCACCTGCTACTCCCCAACTTGGAGGCATCTGACCGGGGTTTTCCTCCATCCAGCGAAGTTCACGCTCAAGTTGCGCTTCTTGCATTCGCATTTCCATTTCAGCCCTACGGTTATCAAACTGTTGCTGCATCATACGGTATTGGTGGTTTCTTTGTTTCTCAATGTTACCGTGTCGTACTTTTTCCTGTAGATTTTGCTCAAAGAACATTTTGAAAAAGTAGTAAGCGATTCCTTGCATAAAGAATGCACCCATAGCATAAGTAAATCCGTTAATCCAAACGCTATCTTGTTTGAGCCAAACCTCAGCATCAAAGATACCGATTGCTACTCCAACAAGTGTGCTTTGGGCTAAAATCAATCCCATTAGCCTAATTTCTGCTTCGTGATGGTCAGTTGAGTCCATAGTGTCCACTGGTATGTCCACTCCGGGGGTCACCATAAAGGTTGCTGGGGCTGTTGTCCGGGTTGTCCGTTGTATTGTTTATACATTTTACAAGAATATATTATTTGTCTATATCAGACATTAGACAAGTCGGACAACTTAGAATGGATAAGGGTGCATCAATTCTTTTCTATCTTCGCCACCCTCTTCTTGTTTGTAGTCATCTAACGATGTAAGAAGAGCCTGTGCTATCTTTTTGTCTTGCTCATCCATTGGCCCATTCATAAGATTTCTTAACAACTCTAAATCGCCTCTCAGTCCTTTTGTTAGAGGGCGTTTTGTACCTTTTTCTCGGAAATGTCGTGCTCGATTATCGTGCTCATCTTCTACTGTCAATTTACCACCTTCGGTATGAGAAATGTCACGGTGAGAGTGGTCACCGTACATACCACGCTTTCGTCTTTCTCTATTCAACTCTTCTCGGTATTTGATTCGCTCAGGCGATGACTCATACTTTGTGTCATATTCTTTTTTATGACGCTTTGCTTCAGGAGACTTACGCTCTTTACGGACTACACCAATATCTGTCATACTAACAATTCCATCTCTTTAACGCTGCGCCTTTCGGAGTGAGTTTACCTTTCTTACTGGTCGGCCCTTTCATACCACCCATCCTTGCACAGAATGATTTACGCCTCTTTGCCCTTTTACTACCCGGCTTGAGTTTGGATGGCTTAGTTGTAACTGGTGGCTTTAGGTTTGCCCCAGTTTCACGCTTGAACTTGGCTCTGCCCTTAGCGTTTAATCCACCTTTTTTGTGATGCCGTTTCGGGTTATATCCATGAAACGGCTTAGATTTCTTTTTGCCCTTTTCAAGCAAATCCCACGCTTCGTCAAATGCTCCCATTAAATCACCTTAACCATTTTTACTATAGTAGGTTTTCCACCTACACCTTGTTTTTTACTGCGCTTGCGTTTTGTTGCAGCAGCCTTTTGCCCCTCAGTCATTGAGCCTGAAGTTTTTGGAGTTTTACTTGATACCTTTACACTAGGTCTGCATTTTGGATAGCCCTTACTAGATTTTTTTGCCTTGCTTCTACCGCATGGTGGGTGTTTACCATCCTTGTCTTTACGAGATACATCAACCCACTTTTCCTTGAACCATCGGTTTAGATTTTTATTCATACCACTTTTTTTGACTTTTTCAGGATAGTGTTCAAGGAACACAGGTACTGGTGTATCACCATGTCCCATTTGTCTTAGAGCCTCCATGCGATGACCACCATCTTGTTCTCCGGTAAACTCATTATTTCGGAAATATAACGAGGGCATACCAATTGGTTTTCCTTCTTTGATACCCTCTATGATACGGGCTATATTCTTACGGCTATTACCTCCAAACAGAGAAAACTTCATTCCATCCCATCTATATTCTGCATCTCTATCGGGTATGGGTGGTGCTTGAAAATGCCCTCTATCTACTCCACCTTCTTTTTCAGAGTGGGCTTGTATAACATCAAAATACTCGTTAGGGGTCATTTGACCAATATGGGTTTTATTACTTGGTTCACCACCACTCATACTCTCATTGTCAAAATCTGTAAAATACGGTTGAGTACCAATAGTAGGTTCAGGATAATTATGAGGATGAATCCATTTTTCATTGTAACCCATACGGACACCGGGAATGTCAGTGTCTATTATAGGCATTTTGAGCAAACGCCAAGCGATGTCCATTGGTTCGCCTGTCATTATATCTTGAAACTCAGGAGTAAACTTTGTTTCATTTCTAAACATTGATTGCTGGCTAAGTGGGTGCTCATCAGGTAGAGGGAAATATACTTGGTCACGCTCTCTTATCTTTGCCTCCCGTATAAGTTCATCGAGCACATTACTCAGTTGTTCACCACTAATAGGTAAAGACAGCATACTTCTAGGAATGTGTTTATCTAATAACCTCATTATTTTGTCTGAATTAGGATTCAACATTTCTGATAAATCCCTCATAGGTATCATGGCAAAAGGGCGAGGCTCTTCAGGCATTTTACTCACCAGCCCAAGCATCACATACATGGTCGGCTCTACAAGTAAAGTCGTACCACTCACAATAACCAGTCATTGGGTCATCAGTTTTTGATGAATCCCATGCTTTACAATTGCCGCATTTTTTTGACCCAGTTGCCTTACGGTAATTTGGTGCATCTTTTTTGGCTTTTATTACAGCCCATGCTGCTTCAAGAGGTATCATTTCTTTTTCCCCTTTTTCCTGAACTTACCACGGCAGTATTGCACAGCCCACCCATTAGCATAGGCTGAAGGATAAACCTTGAACTTGCGTTTTGCAGCGGCTTTACCTTCAGGGCATAATTTCTTTTCAAGCGAATCCCATGCTATATCAAACGGTTTCATTTTACATCACCCCTACTGATTTTGGAAAATTATAATCATTCAAAACTAGAGCCGAATTGTTTCTACTTGCTTCTGTTGCTTGTTGCATAAAATCATCAGCCCAAGTAGCACCATCTCTCATTGGTGAGCCAAATATTTGCTTCTCTCGCTCATTCTCTCCTATTTTGCGAGTGTAAGTACCGGGTGCTGTTTCAGTTTCACGCAAAGGTCTGTTTACTAATTCTCTAATATGGTCATAGTCCGTAATAGGTTGCATACCTTGTCTGTCAAAGATTCTAGGCCATGCCCCACTGACTTCTATGTAATGACCCGGTATTTGCATATGCTCCAACATATGGTCTACAGCAGCACGCTTTGCTGCTGGTTGTCCGTCATGTGCGGTAATAGATGCTTTGAATCCTTGCTCTTGTTGAGAAAATACTCTTGCTGCGTCTACATATGGGTCTTGGTCATTGTCAATCATATCATATCGAGCGTGCTTGCCTTCATTTTTCAAATCATTACCATCACTGTATTTATCGTGACCACCCACTGGTTTGTAAGCGATGTTCATAGCGTTGGCTACTTCATCATATAATTGAGGTCGTGCATCCATCCCCTCTTTTGGTAAACTCACCCATGAATCTTTGATACCAAAATACTCATTGAAGTTTCTTGGAGCAGGTGCGTGCATATCTGTTAGTTCTTCAAACTTTAACAATTGATATGCAATATCTATTGGCTTACCTTTGAAAGTAAGTCTTTGACCCGTACCAAAATCTGTCGAATACATAGGATTTTCTTCAAACTCCATACTACTAAAACTACCTTGGTTCTGTCCTTTAGGAGTAACAAAGTCTACACCTTGTTGCCCTTGTTCACTTATTGCTATTGACTGCTGACCATATTTTGCTGCTAAATCATTAATGGCTCTTCTTGCTGATTTAGGTACATTAGTCAGCATAAATGATGGCTCAGCATCCCACTGCGCTCTACCTGTTGCGCTAGTAATCCCAAACTCACCATGTACCTTTTTCAAATTAGATAACTCCTCAAGCATATTATCGCTCAATCTTGTAAGTTCTGCATGAGGTAGTTTTTGATTACCCGGCTTAGCAGCGATGAAAATGTTACTATTTCCACTCATAAGATTTCTTTCTATCTCCATTGGGTCAAAACTGCTAAGTGTAGTTTGTCTTTTTAGTAACTGCATAGCAATTTCCATTGGTTCACTACGAGTGAAGTATTTCTTAGGGTCAGCATCAGGTGTATCTAGTGGTAATCCTTCAAATGTACCCTCTCTTGTAAATGGATGAACTCTTCTTTGTATTCCTTGACTAGCGTTAGGGGGCGTTAATTTAGTCGGTAATTGAATTGGCCCACCGCCCGGTGGCTGAGTAAATGGCACTTTTTCTTTCAGACCCATTGGTACATTTTCTGTATTCTCAGCCATGTTGGGGTCTGCTTGTCGCCCTTTGATTCTCTTTGCTCTTTCTCTTAATGCCTCGACATAATCTTCTTGAGGCATTTTGAACTTACGAGGGTCGGGAACTTCATCATCTTCTTCTTTGAGCAACCGCCAAGCGAGGTTCATTGGCTCACCAGTTTGTACCGATGCACCACGCCTAGCCATATCCATAGCACGCTGCTCTTGCGCTTGTTTTCTCTGAGCATTTTGTGCTTGCATCTGTCCGGCTAACTGCATACCGATTTTTTTGTAATCAGTCTTGTTACCACCAGCCCCACTTGCCTCTTCAGGTTCAGGCATTTCAGCCGCTGGTTCAGCAGCAGGTGATTCAGGTAAAGGTACGCTGTCTGTTCCATCACTTGCTTTGGGTAAACTCGGCTTAGGTGCAGCAGACTCCACTGCTTCAGCAGCACTAGCAATACCTTCAGCAGCACCTGTTGCCTCTTTTGCAGCACCTGCTGCTTCTGTTACCGAGCCTCCGCCTTTGACACCTACTTTACTAGCAAGATTTTTTACACCTGTTTTAATCTTACCAAGACCACGCAAAGCCATTTGTCCTAAAGCCAAGGGATTAAACTTCTCGATTTCATCAGGGGAATATCCCACCATGAAGTCGTAGTTGTCACTCGGCATTATCTAATGCCAAAGCGTGCTTAAACAAAAGCATATCGCTTATCAAGCGGCATCAAAAGTTTGACTTAAAGAAGTCCCAAGCCTTCATCATTGGATGCTCAGGTGGTTGAGCACTACCAGCCATAGCACCCATAGAACCACCTTCGCCAACTGGCCCTTCAGGTGCTACCATAGGTGAAGTGCGTGACTGAGCACTCATAATGCGAGTTAGATGTTGATACATGTCCTCAGCCGCTTGTCGCTTTGCTGGGTCAGGTGAGTTTTCATTGTCAAGAACAAACTGCCTCATCTGTTGTAGTTGTATCATTTCTTCGGCTTTGCCTTTGCGGAGCAGTGCATCACATGCCATGTCAAACATGTGTTCGTTTTTCAATATGTAAAAGGCATCGTCAAATGCGGTCATGTTTAATCCGATGATGTTGCTTGATAAAAGGCTAGTGGTCTTTCAAATAATTAAAATGGGTCATATGAAGGCTCAGGTTT
>CEON01019950.1_pt1 | contig 15776 bp, 13 predicted proteins | sample 530291 | NCBI WGS metagenome assembly CEON01 (sample SAMEA2619888, study PRJEB7988) | marine metagenome | biome: marine biome (ENVO:00000447); feature: surface water layer (ENVO:00002042); material: "saline water (ENVO:00002010), including plankton (ENVO:xxxxxxxx)" | depth 5 m
GACAAAAGAAAAACCTGTCCCAAAAAAGCCCTAGATCATTTCGAAAAATATCTTTACGATAAAAACATAATCAATCTAGGACACAATATATTAGGGTTTGATGTCTATATTCATAATATACATAGAAAATTATTAAATTTAAAAGCTGATTATTCTTATTTAAATAATACAATTGATACTGTTTGTCTTGCTAAAGCAATCAAGCTTAATATTAAAAAATCCAACTCTACAGATTTGCTTTCTTGGTTGTATAGATTATTAAATCACAGAGAAAAAGGTTTAAAAACAAATTTACAGCAATGCTGTAAAGATTATGATATAGATTTTGATCCATCTAAATTGCACGACGCAATGTATGATATTGAAAAAAATATGAACGTGTTTCAGAAGTTAATGTGGGAGGTAGAAGTATGAGTTTCGAAGAAAAATTTTCTACTTATAAAGATTGTATGCCTCCAGGTGTTAGGCTCCCAAACATTAAAGTTGACAAAAAAAGCCTTACTAAACTTGGCATCAGTTCGTACGAAGACAATTTCGACTTACTAAAACAATTGTGTCGAAAAGGAGTAAAAGACCTAGGCATAGACAAGAAAGAAAACAAGAAAGAGTACTATGAACGAGCAAAGATGGAGCTTGATATTCTTGAAGAGCTTGGTTTTACGGATTACATACTTTTAAATTGGGATATTTTATACTTTTGCAAATATAGCAAAATACCCACGGGTCCAGGCCGTGGATCAGCCGCAGGATCCTTGGTGCTATTTTTGATAGGTGTGACCAAAATTGACCCAATAGAAAACGATTTATTCTTTGAGAGATTTGTCTCTAAGAGTAGAGCTAAAAGCGTACAAAAAGATGGAATCACATATCTTGATGGATCACTTCTTGCAGATGTAGATAATGATATCGCTTACGAACACAGACAAAAAGTAATTAACTATATTGAAAAGAAACATCCTGGAAGAACCGCAAAAATACTCACCTTAAACACGCTGAGTAGTAAGCTATGCATAAAGGAATGTATTAAGCTTGTTGGAGAAGAAAGCGAGCAAGACGCAAACCGCGTGAGCGACACGATACCAAAAAAGTTTGGCAAGGTATTATCAATATCAGATTCTTATGAAGAAAGCGAAGACTTTAAAGACTGGGCCGACAAAAACGAGAAAGTTATAAAGATTGCAAAGAAAATTGAAAACCTTAATAAAAACACGGGGGTGCATCCATCTGGTATAGCAATTTCTTTTGATTCAATATCTTCCATATGTCCTACATTTGTAAACTCAGAAGGTCAAAAAATTACAGGTTATGACATGAATTGGGTGGCAGAGTTGATGGTTAAATTTGATATCTTGGGCTTAAGAACTTTAAGTGTTATTCATGATACCGCAAATCAAATCAACCTAAATGTAGACGAAATTGACATTAATAGCGAAGATATTTATCTTCCACTACAAGACCTAAAAAACCCAAGAGGCCTCTTTCAAATCGAAGCGGAGACTGACTTTAAAGTTTGCAAAAAAATCTCGCCAAAAAACATAGAAGAGCTTAGCGCTGTGCTAGCCATAGCTAGGCCCGGAGCCTTAGACTTTTTACCAAATTATGAAAGGTATGTTCAAACAGGTAACTTCCAAAGCATACACCCCATATTTGATGATATATTAGATTATACAGGAGGTATTCCTCTGTATCAAGAGCAATTGATGAAAATGGCTGTAAAAGTTGGATTTACTTTAGATGAGTCAGAACAGCTAAGAAGGATTGTTGGAAAGAAAAAAGTTGAACAAATGTCAGAATGGAAAGATAAAATCTTTGAAAAGATCAAACAAAACAAACTTACCAACAAAGATTTAAACCACCAAGGAGAAGAAGCTGCAGATGTTCTATGGAGGGTTGCAGAGGATAGCGCTAACTATTCATTCAATAAAAGCCATTCTATTGCCTACTCAACGCTTGCAGCATGGACGACATATTTGAAATTCAAATACCCATTAAACTTTTTTGTTGCACTCCTAAATATGACAAAATTTGAGCCAACCCCACAAGAAGAGGTTGGTAGGATTAGCAAAGAGCTGTCCAGCTTTGGCATTAAATTGCTACCACCAAATTTAGCAAAGTCTGAAATGGACTTCTGCATAGAGGGTAACAATATTAGATATGGATTAAACAGCATTAAGGGTATCAGCGAAAAAGCATTAAAGTCCCTCATTGGGTTCAGATCAAGCAAAGGTGATACAAAATATGAAATGTTTATTTCAGCAAAGCAAGCTGGCCTAAATATTGGAACACTATGTGCGCTCATTCAAGCTGGAGCTTTATCAAACTATGAAGGTAGCAGACCGCTACTTGTATTAGAAGCCCAGGTATTTAATATTTTAACCGAAAGAGAAAAAAGAAACTTCATACAAATTGGGGAAAAATACAATTACAAACTACTAGACTCAATAGTTGCAGCTAGAGACGAAAAACTTATGGGTGACGACGGCAAACCCTTATTTAAAGAGTCCAGATTTGAAACCTTCAAGAAGAAGTATAACCCATATAAAGAAATTTACCAACAAAATATTAAATCAAGCTCTTTTGCAGACTGGTATTTTGAAAACCAGCTACTTGGCTACTCATACAGTCAAGGGCTTCGAAATATTTTTCGCAGGCCAGGAATAAATTTTACTAGTTTAAAAGACTATTCAAGTCAATCAAAAAACACCAACCATAGCATTATAGGTATAGTCACTGATTGCTTTACAAGAGTAAGCAGGTCTGGCAACAAGTATATGAAGATGGAAATTGCAGATGAATCTGGGCTTCTATCTTGCATGTTATGTAATGGCAGAAGGGGAGCTAAACTGGATGAATTTTTAGATTCAAATCCACCGCCAGAAAAAAACTCTATAGTTGTAGCCTATGGATCAAAAGGCGATGACATATTCTTTTTAGAAAATATTAGGGTTCTTAATGAAAATATATATATGAAGCTGGCTGACATTAAGTAGTGTATATTATAATGATGACACCAAAACCCAATTTCACTCCTAGGGCTCAAAGAGCTATAGAAATATCAAAGAAATTAGCAAAAGAAGCGGGCGACAAAAAGGTATGTATAGAGCATCTGTTTCTAGGCATCCTTCATTTAAAAGCTGGTATTGTACACGAGGTACTTACTTCAATGGGCATAAACCCATTAGACTTAATATCGAAAATATATAAAAAGAAAAAATCACCAACCGAAGTATATGAAGTCGCCTTTTCTACAAAATTCAAACAAGTCCTAGAAATATCTACTGTTATCAGTGCTAACTTTGCACATGATTATGTTGGTATTGAGCATATACTTTTGTCTCTTCTCAAATACGAAGGATCTCCAGTTTCAAAATATTTCAAATCTTTGCAGATCCCAGAAGACTTAATTATTGACGAAATTAAAAATTACTTTCAACTATCAAATACCGCACCGCCTAGAGACGGCGGCTTCACCCCATTTATTATGCCCATCCAGCCAGAAGCAGGAGGGCAGCAAGAGAGCAAACAACCAAACAAAAAAACCTCTGTAATCGACAAGCATTGCATTGATTATAATCAACTAGCAAGAAATGGTAAAATAGATACCATCATAGGTAAAGAATCAGAAATCCTAGAAGTATGTGAAATCCTTGCCAGAAGAAGCAAAAATAATCCCGTACTAATTGGCGACCCAGGTGTTGGAAAGACTGCTATTGTAGAAGGGCTTGCTTTAGCAATAGAATCTGGAGATTGCCCAGAGCCGCTTTTAAATAAAAATATATACGGATTAGATCTTGGATCTATGATAGCAGGCACAAAATACAGGGGTCAATTTGAAGAAAGATTAAAGTCGGTCATTGATGAAATGATGAAAGATGATAAAAAGATTTTATTTATAGATGAAATTCACACCCTAGTTGGCGCAGGAAGCGCAGAAGGCAGTATGGATGCAGCCAACATGCTTAAGCCAGCTTTAGCTAGAGGCAATCTTAGATGCGTAGGAGCAACAACAGATTCAGAGTATAAGAAAACTATTTTAAAAGATGGAGCCCTAGACAGAAGATTTCAGCCAATCAGATGCAGTGCGCCGACAACAGAAGAAACAAAACTTATCCTTGAAGGCATTAAGTCAAAATACGAGGAATATCATTTTGTAGAGTATAGCGAAGAATGCATCGATCTAATAGTAGATCTTGCCGCAAGATATATACCCTCGAAAAATTTTCCAGATAAGGCTATTGATATTATGGATCAAACAGGAGCAAAAGTAAAAATCAACTCCCTTAAGAGGCCTAAAGAATCTCTTGAAATGGAAAAGCAGCTAGAAGCGCTTATGCAAGAAGAAGATAAAATTTTAAAATCAATGGGAGATCCTACAGATATCGTCAACCAACAAGAACACCTCTTGGATGAATACAAAAAAACCCTAGAAAATTGGGCTAGAAAAAAATTCGTCAGAAAGAAAAAGATACTGACCAACGATATATATAAAACCGTCTCACAAGTCACCAAAATACCCATATCCGAACTATCTAAAAGTGACGCCGAAATATTTCTATCATTAGAAAAAAAGCTTAAATCGCAAATCATAGGACAAGAAGAAGCGGTGGAAGCAATTAGCAATGCCATTCTGAGGTCTAAGTCTGGACTGAGAGATAAAAATAGACCGATAGCATCTTTTTTAATTCTAGGTCAAACTGGACTTGGCAAAACTCATACCGCAAAAGTTTTATCAAATTCGCTAATGGGAGAAAACTCGCAAATAATTAGAATGGACATGTCAGAGTTTTCGGACAAAACATCTAGCAATAAAATATCTGGATCATCTCCTGGATATGTTGGATATGAAGAGGGGTCATTATTAATTGATAAAATAAATAAAAACCCATACAGCGTTATACTGTTTGATGAAATAGAAAAAGCGCACCCAGATGCAATACAATCATTACTCCAAATTCTAGACGAGGGAAGGCTTTCGGACGCTATTGGCAGAGTTGGAGACTTTACAAACTCTATCATTATCATGACCGGCAACATCGGCTCTGAAGTAGCCTCTAAGGGCGGCGGCATAGGCTTCGCATCTTCATCCAACGAAGAAAAGAAAAAAGAAAAAATTATTGAGAAAGCATGTATTGCCCTTAAACCAGAGTTTATAAATAGAATATCAGAAATATTAGTATACTCTCCATTAGAACAGGATAGCATATTAAAAATATTTGAACTAGAATTACAATTTTTAAGAAAAAAATTAAAAGATTTAAATATATCTTTTATAGCTCAAAAATCTGCAAAAGAAATAATTGCCGAAGAAATTATTGAATCTAATTTTGGAGCAAGGCCCATCAAAAGATTGATCGAACAAAAGATTGAAAACCCCCTATCTCAACTATTAATTAAAGATGAAGTGGGGTCTGGAGATAAAGTAATTTTAAAAGCAGTTAAGGGCGAATTAAAAATACAAGTTAATAAGCTTAAGGCAGAATAGGTTTTTCTGGATCCATTTCTTCTTCTTGCTTTGACATTGGATCCTCAAATTTTTCTCCAGGATTATTTGCTTCGTTTTTTGGTGGCTTATTATATATTAACATACATGCCATAAATCTATCGGCTTGCTCGGGATATCTACCCTTCATTGATGGATCTGCAAGACATCGGCTCATAAAATTATCGCCAGCCTCGTTATCTTGAGGAGTAGGAAAACGCTTGTCTTCGTTTGTTAAAAAATTGTTCTGTTCCTTTTCTGGCGCCTCAGAGTCCTCCATAGGGTCTTTTACCTCTGGGAATGACGATTCATACTCGACATAGTCAGAAACCTTTTCTAGGCTATTGTACGAGTCTATAATGCCCGATTTCATCCATTCCTGAATTTGATCCTCAGAATTTAATGATTTAAACAATTTCTCTGCACATTTAGCGATCTGATATATTTTAGACTTATACATCCTTAATGTATCAGATTCTGCCTCAGATATATCATCAAAATTTATATTTTCAAATTCTTGCATACAACATCCTTTTACACTAAAACCTTAATTATAAGAACCTTTTTCAATAATCTGAGAAGGCGGGGATTGATAAGTATTATATTTTGACACCAAAATATCCAAGGCCTCATTAGCTTCTTTAATTAAAGCCATATAATCTTTTAATTGATCTCTTTTTGAATTTCTTTTGATCACGGAATCTCCTTCTCTTAATTCCTCAAAATCAAGTGAATTTGAAGCGTCGTCCGCCTCTCTAAGTACAACCCTGCTTTGTTTTTTATAATATTGAATGATATATAGCTTCTTAAGTATTACCGCCTCTTCTTCCCCGAACGAAGATATAATTCCATTATCTGCAGCGAAAGAAGTATTTAAAAGCATATTTAATTCACCAATATGTGCTTCAAGCCAAGATTGAATGATATTGATCTCGTCTGTTCTTGCGGGCTCTGTGCTATCAAGCAACAACTCATTGTCATGCAAATGAGTCGCCATTTCGAGTGTTGGGTATTCTCTAGACATTTTAACTATTTAGATAGTCAATGACTTCTTTGTGCTTAGGGTTTGACGGGTCTAGCTCAATAGGAGATCCCTTATCAATTATTACTTGAAGTTGATCTGGATAATGATTCTTAAACGATTTCCTTAGCTTGTTTTTTAACATTGCTTGACTGCCAGAAGGAAATATACCAGCCCTAACAGCAATTTCCTGCATTTCAGAAAGATTCATGCTTGACAGGTTTTCTTCAAAAACTTTTGCGCTTGATGTGCCAAACGGATTAGTTGTTTTTACCTCTAGAATTTCTTCTAGCTTTCTGATTTGATCAGTATCTTGATCATAAACCTTTCCATTTGTTTGGTTAAGATTTTCTAGCTTTTTTGAGCTCGTACTCTTTTTACTAACTCTTCTCTTAGTTGTTTTCTTTTTTTGGCTCATAATATTTTATGTAATACACCTAATACATATTGGGTGGGAACCAAAAAAAAATCCACCAGATGGTGGATTTTTTATAAGTGCTTTAAAGTAAAACTTTAAACAATAATTCCTGTAAGGACTCTGTCGTCAACAATCATGCGACCTTCTTCCAAAGATCCGTAGTATCCAACCTTTTGAGAGCGGCTAACGAATTGATCGTCAACAACCAGGTCGAATTCTGCTCCGGTTTCGGAATCAGTTGCAACTGCACGAAGCATGGATTCGCGAGAAAGGTCTGCGCCAACCATGATTTCTTCAGAGGTTTCTGTAAATGCAGCAGCCGCACCGCCAGATCCAACGTGATCTGCAAATGTAGTTGTGCCAGCAACGGTATCAAAAACCTTGTTGAATTTTTGACCAATACCCATTTCATTAAGTTCCATGATAGAAACTCCATAAAACTCAGGAATTCCAGCACTGTTAAATACTGCATTACGAACATCGTCGGTTGCAGGGATATCAGTGTTTCCACCCTTTGTATTAATTGGGTTATAAGCCATTCCTCTAAGCTCTTCTACGATTTCAGGAGAAACGAGAAGATCTGTGATTCCACGTCCACGACGCTCAGCAGGTGTTCCACCTGTCCAAGCAGAATTAATTCTCTTGGCGAGTGTGAACAATGCATTCAAGTCGGCGAGAAGAAAACGGTCTGCAGTATGAGAGCGAACGACGTGTTGCTTTCCATTTGTGGTAGCGTTGGCCAATGCTGTCATAATCATCGTGGCAGATGTTTTTTCTTGCTTCAAAAGAATTTCTTGAGCGATTCTTGTGAAAGTTTTGCTCACCACATCCATACGAGAGCGTTGTGCAAACCTTTTGTCAAAGGATACGGCGCTATCAAGGCGATAGGTGGTGAACTTCATTTCTTGTTGTACTGGTGCAACATGGTTTGTAGGCAGGCCACCAGGGGTGTTCTGACTCCAAATTTGAACGTAGTCTTCATCAGTAATATCGTGATAAAGGTCCAAAGGAATGCTTGCGTTGTCTTCAGAGTTAAACTGAAGGCTAGTAAACAAATTACTTACCGTAGGAGCTTGATTAACAACTTCGGCCAATACTGGTCCGATGAAATCTCCAAGCGCAGCTTGGGCTTCATAAGCAACTTCACGGTTCTTAGAGGCCATAGCTTTTACCAGCTCGACCTGTTCAGGTGTTCTTTCGATTTTAATTTCCATTATTTCAATTCTCCTTTATTTAGAACGAAAGTTTGCAAAGAAACTTATCGGTAGTTGTTCCTCCGTCGGAACTTCCAACGGCGATACATGTTCCAACCAACTGATCGGCAGAACCGCTGTCTTTTTCCAGCAATCCAGCTGTATTAGACACCATAATTTTTTCTCCTGCTGCAGGCTCTGAACCCGTTTCGAAAGCGCTAGCTCCCAAAAGGATAAGTCCGCGAGTAAGAATTGGTACTGCTTGACCAGGTGTTACTGCTTGCAATTCATCTTTCTTAAGAGGATAACGAAGAAGATTTTCGTCGTTTTCATCAAAAGCAAGTGTTTGCTTTAGCGTGATTCCAATAGCTCCGCTGCTTGTAGCGGGAGCAACTGTCATCCCTACAAAGGGCATCGCATTAACTCCGACATGACCGGAGGTAATTTCTGCACCTAAGTACTTTCTAAGATTTGATCCTGCGGCTGCAAAACCTGGAAGATCGCCAGGCAAATTTGCCTCGGGATCTCCATTGCCGTCCAAACCAAGAGTTACAACAACCCCTGCGTCGAACTTGCCCGTTTCACCAGCTTTGAAGTCTGCGAGAGTATCGGCAGCATCAATCTGTAGCGAGAACATGTTAATAACGTCATGCTCGCTGTAATCTCTATATGGTTCTAATCTTGTAGCCATAGTAAAAATTCCTTAATATTTAACCTTTACAGAATCTTGAAAAGCTTTTACAAAGCGATCTTTCAAGGATTCTTCGGTTTCAATTGTTTCTCCATTGTTGTTAGAAATCTGGACATCTTCTTCAACAACTTGATCCAAAGATTCGGACACAACATCAGCTGTTTCTTCTTCGGATTGAACTTCTGCAGAAGCTTCAGACTTTTCAGCAAGGCGTTTTTCAACTTCCTCCTGAATTTTTGCTTCCATTTCTTCTGCAAGCTTTTGAAGATATTCTTTGTTTTTATTCTTATAAACAACAGAAATCTTTTCTTGATATGCAGCAAAAGACTCTTCTGTCTCGTCGAGTTCCAAGAGCTCCGAAGCGACAATCTTAAGATCGTCTTCATCGAAATCATAAGAATCTTCTAGAGAACTCATCCTTGCGTCAAATCTAGCGGTAGCTTCACGCTCCAGCTTTTCTTCTTCAAGGCTTTTGAGCTTAGACTCTGCATCTGATAATTTTTGCTCAAGCTCAGAAAGAGTATTTTCAATCTCTTCCTTAGCTGTTTGCGCTTCGGCCTTATCGACATTCGCTTGCTCTAGTTCTTTCACGTATTCTTCGCTCTTCTCGCGAATAGCGTCATGAAAAACTTTGGTGATGCTAGCGATTGCTTCATCCGAAAAGTCCTTCGCAGCCGCCTTTTCAGAAAGGAGCTGTTCAATATCTTTTAGTAGTTGTTCTTTTTCCATAATTTTTGAGAAAAATTGTTCTTCTTTTTGTATTACAGCGTCCTCATTCATTTGAGAACTTTTTTCTTGTAATGTTTTTGATTTCTTAAACCGCTCTGTTTCAGTGTTTTCAACAATAACACCTTTAACATCAGCGGCAGGATTATTTGTAAAACCAATTCCTAGAGGAAATATCTCTCCAACGATAAGTCTATTTACAGGCAAACCCTTTTCATTCTTACCTTCACCTCCGAAGGATTTTAAATACTTGGAAAGAGATTCTATCTCTTTTGGGTCTGACACCACCTGCGCGTCTTCACCTTCTCCGACTGAAATATTATACTCATTAAAACCAACCTCCCAGCTTGCTGAAACAGATTGATAATTTTCACTCTCTGGATCAGATGAATCAACGATAACGTTTGCAAAATCTGGTGCAACAGTTTTATATACCACGGCGCCCAAGGCAATGTTGAATGGTTTTTTATAATCTTCCGAAATAGTTTTAAATTGGTTATTGGATCCGTATTCAGAAAAACCAGCGGATACCACATGCCCAACAATATTATTTTTCTGATGTTCAATATTGCAAGGCTTGTGCATAAAGTTTGCGCAAATAGAAACAGCAGAGTCTGTAGCAATGCCATCTCCATTTTTATTAAAAGTGTTTACAACTGCAGCGTTAAATGCTACCGCTACGAGATCAATATTTTTATCTAAATCAATTGAGTCTGGAACCATGCCACGCAAAGGTTCTAATGATGCCTCTGAAATTTCTGAAGCCCAATCAGCATCGCTTGCCACGACTACATCGCTCGCAAAAGTGGTTTTATATTTAAAATTTTTCACGGATTAACTATATTGTACACATAAAAGCACTAACTATCCAATAAACATTGGAGCGAAGGTGGTTTGAACATCATCTAAATCTACGTTCATCATATCATAATATATCTTAATCATCCAATTCCCAAGTACTAATGCAGAATAACTATCTTTTCTTGCTTTTTCTGGGCCAGTTTGTCTTTTTAAATTATCTGGAAGATCAAATGTTTGAGTGCCCTGAGGGGATGTTTTAATTTGAATTAGCGCACATTCCGACTTAGTCAATTCTATCATCTCGTATTGATGTTCAACAAAATCTATCATCTTTGCCTGCCGACTTTGTTTATGATACGAGTCAACTGTCTTTAAAAATTTTAATTTCTCAATCGGTATTTTTTTCTTGACCTGATCTTGGTAGGCTTGATTTGTTGCCCTCGAACCAAACCATATTTTTTTATGGTCAAAGTTAGCTTGCAGCAATTCATTTGCAGTTCTAATCCAAGCAGATGTCGGCTTTCTTAAACAGCACACCCTCCAATTTTGCTTGTCGTATTCTCTTCTCGATGCAAGCAAGTCTTTAGTATATTCCTCAGGCTTATCAAAACCTGGGGTAATCATCTTGATCTCTATTTTATTCTTCTTAAATAACGAGCTTTGATTTACTGCGTTAATAAACTGAACGCCTCCATTGTAGTCGCCAACTATAGAAACAATATTAAAACTAGTAAGCAGGTAATAAAAGTAATCTATGTGCTGTCGCAAGTTTGTGCCAGACATAGCGTAAGAATGCACGAGCACGCCCTGCTTGGTTTTGTCAATTAATTTAAAGACCGACATTGCAAAGTCATCGGAGCTTTCTGATTCGGCCCAACTTGGGTCGAAAGCCAAGAGATACTTACTTCCTTGTTCGCCCTTCACCTCTACATTATAACCTTCTCCAGGCTGTATAGAGCAAGCTGCCATTCTAGAAGTCTTAAAATAACCGCTGCTATCATCGGTAAATATCGCCCCAAACTCACGCTCAAACTGACTTTGACTCATTGTTGCCTTTGCTTGATCAATCAAGTTTTGATCGTACAACTGTTTCGGCGCACAGTCATAACTAAATTGCATTATAGCTCTTGTAGCAGTATCAGTACTAGCTTGATCAGAAGTAATTAAATCTTCAAATTGACTATATAGCTTATACATATATTCAAATTTATAACTAGCAGAAGAAAGCATTATTAATTTATTGTTTGGCCATTTATATCTATCTTCTTCTTGCATTTTACCTTCTGCAATTAGATTTGTTTCTAAATTATATAATTCTTCTCTTTGTGTTGGATTTTCTACAACCGACAAAAACGGCACGATAACCTCATTATAAATCCTCTCTGGCATCAATAAAAACTCATCTATTATAATTCTATGAAATCTAAAACCACGAAGCTTTTCACCATCACCTAGGGGCAATGCACGAATTCTAGAATGCCCTATTTCCATAAGCCACTCGTCATTGCTTTTAGATTTTTTTGTGATACATTGCGACAAGAATGCAGCCTCTGGTTTTGCAGCGATATCTTCAATCTTTTTAAATATCATTTTTGCTTGCCTAAAAGATTTTGACAATATTCCTATTTCTACCCCCTGATGCATGATTGCATCCAAAAAAGCATAAATTCCAGTTGTAAAAGATTTAGACATACCACGAGACCAGACGCCCATAAAATAATCAGTCTCAAACATAGCCTTAATTGCCATGTGCTGAAAAGGAAAAAGCTTTATTCCAGAAATTAATTCTGTAGTAAAAGTAGGATTCTCTCTAAGAAACTTATACAACAACAGTTTAGATTCTCGCTCTTCAACGAAACCTTCCAAGTTATTTATATAAGAATTAATATCTTGCCGCTTTTGATATATCTGTTTGCCTTCTTCCCAGCTCATCGGTTATCTATATTGTATTGTAAATCAACATCCCACAATTTTTCTCCAAAGAAAAGTATTCTAGGTATAATATCTTCTGATTCTGCCCTACCTCCAGAAAAAACAAACTGACACACACCTTTAAATTCGTGAGATATCTCACGCATATTATGATATATAAAACTAAGATTAATTTTACTTGGCCCGAATTTGTTTTTCTTGGCTGCGCCGATGTAGGACTGCAGTCCTTGAAGATCAGACTCTACTACCACAAAAACATAAGAACCTGCTTCTTTCGCTCTAGACAGCTCTCGCTTGAATCTATCTATATTTCTTAGGCTCAGGGTTCCAATAAAGTCGTTTGCGCTCTTTCTGTCTACATAGGTATATGAATAATGTTCACCAGCAGCCGTATAGTCTCCAAAATCTAATTTCATTGAATCTGAATTATTAAATGACAAAGGCAATTGCTCTCTTGTATCTATAAAAATTTTAATGTCTGGAATATCTCCCCAAAAATCTTTAGGAATCTTTTTTGAAAACATTGGACTTATACCTAATTTTTCAGCGACAGATGAATAAGAACCGAAATGTCTTATGTATTCCGATACCGGAGGTAGGTTATTTACTTCCATTTCCAGGTGACTAGGGGTGTATTCTAATTGTTTTTCGTTTACTCTATTTCTTACAACATCCAATATATATGGGCCAACTTCATCTGGACTTGAATTTTTACACCACTCTAAAAGCTCCCTTCGATCTATAAAATCTTGACCAAAATAATCTTTTTTATTTTTAAATGGAATAGGTTGCTTTTTAAGCTTACTAAACCTTGGGTAATATTTTGTATAATATTCTGCAAGATAAACCCCATGCTCTTTTATGTGACAATGAAGCGCGCGCTCCGACTTAAATTTTTTCCCACACACCTTACATTCAAATTGGCTCATAACTCTATATCCCAAATTTCTAGATCCTTGGTTGGCATTCTTCTTCTTTTGCCCAGCAAGCCCAGTCTTTGACCTAGCCAAAATATAGCTAAGAATAACGAAGGGACTTTAAAAACAGAACCTGAAGAATTCTTAACATCAGGCCTCTCTGAATACAAAACCCTAGATAACACCCTTCTCTTAGAATCTTCTATCTTGCAGCCTTCTATTTTTACATTCCTAACCCTAGGTCTATTTACATCATCGTAATCGGTCCAATTTCCCAGGTCTATAAACGCCCCATCCCACCAACAACTATAATCTCCTACAAAAGTACAGTTTATAAAATTAATATTCTTTGCCCCGCCTTTGACCGTAATATGCTGCTTAGTATTGTTTGATATAAATTTGCAATCGCAAAATGTAATATCTCCCCCTCGAACTATATCAACACAATCTTCAACACCCCCAATTATAGTACAACCCTCGACATATACATTGTAGCAAAATGAAATTTTTAAACCCTCGCCACCTAACGAGCCGTCAATTGTGCAGTTTTTAATTTGATACTCAACACTATCTTGACCGGGCCTCCAGGATAAACCTAGCGCCGCGGAGGTTATAAATTTATCAGAATATTCACTGTTGCACTTAAAGTGCTGACCTTCTATAATTTTAGCCATTAGATAACATCTTTTTTTGATATGCCCAACACACGAGATTTCCAGTCTGGCATTTTTTCCAGGGCATCAGCCTCTTCCTGAATAAGTTGTTTTTGCATTTCTGCCATTTTAACCATTATTTTTCGCTCTTCCTCTTCCTGGAATAACTGTACTAAATTTAGAATGCTTGCGTTTTTTTCAACCTGAGATGCAATTCTTTTTGAGCGGTCACCCTGGAGTTTTGATATCAAGGACTCCATTCTTTTTTCGCACTGATTATATTCTTCGCTCTTCGTTTTTAAAAGCTCCGCCAACCTCACCGTCAAGTCTTGCTGCTCTTCGGCTTCATCGAACATCCTATTCAGCTTATCCATGGCATACTGAATTCTTTTTAGATGTATATAATCCATGCAGACATTTATATATAAATTAATTTCATCTGTAGTTAGGTCTGGTTTATCCCATGTCGCTCGAACGAATTCAGCTTCAAATAAGTCCCGATCCTCAATATTGCCGTAAGTCGATATAACCTGCAAAAATCTAGGGGCAGACATAAATTTTCTCAAAGACTCAATACATCTTTTTTCTTGAACATTTACTTTCTCCAGCGCAATATCTTGCCCAACACAATCATTAATTTTTTTAACTATTTTACTATCTGCTTTTGGTGGGCTGTATTTTACGCCCATAGCAGTTTCTTCTGCATGAACACCCAAGCTCTCCTCCTCAACAAAATTATGAACTGCCCAAAATTCCTTACTCATTTGCTTTATCCTTGAATCAGAAAAAACCAATTTAGCCAACTCAATACTACTCATGCCAGGCGACGCGTTATTTCTTATGAACTCCTTTTGCTCTTCAGATAAAATTATATCGCTTTTTTTAGAAACATGTCGAGTCTGATAATTAATTTCTTTTTCAGCCAAATAAGCTCTGACTGCCCTTCCCTCCCGAGTTCTTCCATCAAGCGTTTCGTCCATAAAAACCTCTCTGGTTAATTCAGATAGATCTTTAATCTCTTGTCCTCTGGAATCAATTGCTTCTTTTTGTTCTTCTGTTAACTGAAGCGGCGTCTTCATATGCGATAACTTCTCCTTTTTCTAAAATTTGCATAGCTTTTTCTTTAAATATTTTTGTTAAATTTTTTAATTGCTTATACCCAGCCTTGCGCCCTGTTTCGTTTGTTTTATAGCCCATTATTTTTGCTACCTCTTCTTCGCTTTTATGGTCAACAAAAAGCATTTTATATACCCTGTATTGTTTTTCTGGTAAATGGTTTCTCATTTCTTTTGAGAGCTTTACTATAGCGCTATCAATATCTAACTGAGAGCCCTCCATGGAAAAAACTTCATCAGAATGATTCTCAACAGTTACTGCCATTTTAATATCGTATGCTGATTTTTTTGTTTTTTCCCACTTTGCATACAGCGGGCATTCTGAATCCTGAAGCCCAGTTCGAGTAAAACCACAAAGGCTTCCCTGTGTTATTCCTGGATCCAGAGATGATTTTGATTGATTAAACGGGCAATTCAAGCAGGGTCTAACAAAATTTGAATAGTTATTCCTTAGAATATTCTTCATTTGGTTAGTAATGATTTTATTGATCCACGGCCCCAATGGTCGCGACTGATCCCATTGGTCCCACTTTTTATAAATATGAGCCTTTATAATTTGCTCAACATCTTCAAAGTCAAACCAGGCCAAAGAATCTAAAAACCACTTTCCACGTCTTTTTTTAATTTCTTTATCTATAAAGACATATTGCTCTTCAAATGTTTTTAAAGGCTGTGGCTTACTTTCTTTTTCTTGGTCTTCCTCTTTTTTTCTTTTGTTGTTTTTCTTCAACCTCTTGCTGCGGCTCCGGTAAAAATTGATCGATCTTCATGACTCTTGCCCCAATCCCAGTATTTGACGTGCTGCATTTAAAGTTTCTTACGTCTGGAAC
>CEON01011963.1_pt1 | contig 15772 bp, 6 predicted proteins | sample 530291 | NCBI WGS metagenome assembly CEON01 (sample SAMEA2619888, study PRJEB7988) | marine metagenome | biome: marine biome (ENVO:00000447); feature: surface water layer (ENVO:00002042); material: "saline water (ENVO:00002010), including plankton (ENVO:xxxxxxxx)" | depth 5 m
GTAAAATTATAATCGTAAGGAGTTGAAATAGTTTGTGTAGATAAACCATTACCTACAGAAAAAACTTCAACATCTGACAATGATGTACCACCGTTTACGGCTGCATAAAATGTAGAAAACTTTAATAGTTTTTTAACATCTATATTTAAGTCTGTTTGCGAACAACATTTTTTAGGAGCTGAACAAGCTACTAAAAATACTGTTAATAATATTATTAGTCTTTTCACCATTGTTATATAGTCACTTATTTTATTAAATCTTTAATTAAACACAGGTAATCCTCCAGATTTTTTCTTTCTTTTAGTTTCTTTATTGATTTGTTTATTAGTTTTTTTAATTTGCTCTTTTACTTCTTTTATTTCTTTGTCTTCAATACCAAGTTCCCATTTACTCCAACCTAAACCAAGAGCAAGTCTTTGCCACCAAGCATTTTCACTGTCTAAAGCTGTTCTTACATTTTCAACTTTTCTAAGCAATCTAGCCACAGGCACATTAGTTGCGCCTTCTACTAAATTACCATACGCATCCCAAATAGGATTATCAATATCAAACTTGCTCATTTCAGGTATTACTTTTTTATTATATTCCATAGTTTTTTCAAAACTATCTAACTTTCTAATTTTAATACCAACAGGTGGTGATAACTGTAATAACTCATCACTTATAACTCCTAATTGTTTGCCCCAACCTTTTTCTTTTTGCTCACCATATTTTATTACTGCATTTTTTAAAACCGATACAATAGCTCCACCAACACCACTACCTCTTAGTATACTGTCTATACTACCATTTAATAATCTTTGCTTTTTATTTTTAAAAAACTTATCATCTTGCTCATCATCTTCAAAGGCCATAGCAAACAAAGCACTTTGTAAACCATAAAATATAAGGTTTTGTATTGCCCCATAATATATTATTTTAGATATATTAGACATGTCACTTTGTACTTGCGTAGCATATGGAGGTGTTTTTCTTCTGTTAATTAAATCAGAGCCAGCTTTTTTAATTAATCTAACATACTGCGATGTTACGTTTTGAAAAGCTAATATCATACGACCAAGTACAGAAGCTTGTTGTTGACTAATCATATCAGGTCTAGCTGACTGCTGTGTACTTTCTGCTGTAGCTTGAAAATCTTCAAAAGCTTTTGTTTCAGCTTCTTTTTGTGATAAACCTTGTTTTACATATGTATCTATTCTGTTTCTATAAAAAGTAGAACCACCAATTGCTATAGCAAAACTATCAGCCATTTGAGTAGGTAAAAAACCTTTGTTTAGTATAAAAGCTATAGCAGCTTTAACAGGATTTTTTGCTTTTTTAACAGCACTAGCTATTTCAGCACCGTTAACATCAAAACCAACACCAGCTCTTCTTTGCTTTAAAAAGTCTGAATTAAACAACTTAGCAAAGTCAGACCAAAATTGCTGTTGATTAGCAAACGCTTTAGCAGCTTTAAATATATTATTATCAGCAAAATTTATAAAATTAACAGCTGATAAAGTCTGTAAAACTGCAGATCTAGCATTAAAAAACATTGTAGCACCAATAGAACCATTTAAATAATCTAAAAAAGAATTTACTTGTCTATTGCCACCTTGTTTTCTATTAGTACCAGTTTTTATTCTTGATAGCATATCTTGCAAAGCCTCAACAAAGTTATCGCCATAAGCTGCTCTAATTTTATTTATATTTTCAGATGAAAATATTACATCAGCATTTTCAATAAAATCTGTAAAAAATTTAGCTCTACCAACTCTACCAGTTGCATCGACTAAATCTTGTCTTATATTACCACTTATCCAGTGCTCACCTGGCTCTACATAACCTTCTTCTATTTTAGATATTTGACCTACTTTATCAGCAAAAGCTTTTAGTTTATCATCAATATTTACTAGTTCTACTAAGTTATTAGTATCAGTTTCACTAAGCCCAGGTATATCAAAGCCAGCTTTTTTCCATAAATATACTCTAACAGCATCGTCGTACGTAAAATCTCCATCAGGTGTTTTTTGCGTTAATTTTTTACGTATATCTGGCATTTGTTTAGTTAAATTTCTATAATCATTAGCTATAGCTTGCTTAGCCATATTAAGCTCTCTATAAGCTCTATTTAATGGTTGCACTAATGTTTTTTCAAAAAAGTCTCTATGTTTATTACCTTGCTCACCTTTACCTATAAAGTTATATAATAAACCTATAAAATCTTCATGTGACGGTGGCACAAAAAACCTAAATCTACCTTTACCTTCACCACGTTTTCTAGCTTTAGCATCAGAAAAACGTTTATTTGACTCAATACTAGTAACCTGTTCTAGTATATCATTAAAACTTTTATTAATATCTAAGCTAAACTTTTTTCTAGCTTGAACAACTTTTGATTTAACATCTAATTGATCTAATATATCTTTAACAGCTTTTACGTTTGGTAAAGCATCGTCAACAAAATACATGTCATTATAACCTTGAGAAAATTTTTCAGCCATCCATAACGCTTTTGCTTGACCCGTGCTATTACCTAAACCAGTTATATTATCTAAAGATATATTTATTCCTTTTGTTTTTAACCAGCCATGTATTGCTTTAGCACTTTCTGGTGGTCTAGCTGTTAATACAAAAACATTACTAGATCCAAACTTTTTAATTTGATTACGCATTTTTTGTAACAGTGGTCCTTCAATACCACCTCTTACATTAACAAAGTCTGTAAAATCAAAACTATAACCTTGTTTGTCAAGTTCAGGACCTTTTATAGGCCACTCAGAACTACTTATTTTAATCTCTTCATTATCTTTTTTAGCTATTATAAAGTTTTCACCTTTATCAATAAGAGTTTCATCAAAATCAAAAGTTGACATACCTCTTTTGTTTTTATCGTAGTTTAACGTTTGCCTAGCATTTATTGATGCTTTACTTAAATTAGCGTTTTTATTGTTTAAACTAAACTTTTTAGATGCTGATTCTACTGCTTTACCTATGTTTTTATAAACAACTTTATTAACTTCTACTGCGTTTGTAGTATTAAAATTATTTATATCTATTAAAGGTCTTAATCTAAATTTTAATTGCCCATTAACAATATCTAAATTAACTGCAACTTCAATATTTTTTACACCATCAAGTTTTAATTTTGTAATTTCTTTACCAGTAATATTTTTAAACTCATCAGCAAAAGCAATACTTTTATTATCAACAGCATCTACACCAGTTTCCATTAAAAACAAAAAGTTTTCAAATAATAAAACACCTTGTGGATCTTTAGCGTATTTGCCATTTGCATAAGCAGACATAAAATATTCAAGCGGAACACTAGTGTTTATAATAAACTCATGTCTATATGGTTTTAAAATGTTAATTTGTTCTTGTGATAATTTAGTTGAAAAATTTTCAATTGTATCTAAACCTGCTTGTTTTAACTTTTTGTTTATCTGATTTTTTTTATCTAACATTAAGTCAGCTATTTCATCATCATATAATCGGTTTGTATCTTGATTAATAGTTGTATTCTTATTTGGAAAGTTAACACCGTCTTTTGTATAACTTAAAAACTGACTAACACCTTGTGCTTCACCTAGCTTAACTTCAATACCAATTGCAAAATCACCTACACGTATATATATATCTCCATATCCATCTACAATTTTAGCATTTTTAGGTAAATTTTTATCTATTTCATTTTTGTTTAATAACTCAAAAGCTTCACCTTCATTCTTAGCTTTTCTTTGTTCAATAAGTTTATATAAAGGTTTTTTGTAAATATTTATTTTTGTTGCTTTTTCATAATTTCTTGCATTCATTATATCATAAGCAAGTTTAGCAACAAAATCTTGTTGGCTTTGTTTTATTTTACCACCTCTTACACCTTTAATTTCTTTTTTAAATTTTACATTTAAAAGCTTACCGTCTTCATCTCTATTAACTATTATAACTTTAGATTTAAAATCTTTACTAGTAACTCGTAAATTTTGATCACTAGTTTCTTGTATTAAAGTATCTAAAGCATTTTTTAAATTAAATACTAAATTATCATTTAAACTAAACTTTCTGTTAACGTCTTTATCAACAGCGGCAGCTAGCTCTTGAATATCATTTTCAATGCTAACTTTTTTGTCTATCATAGCTTTAAACTCTTCACTTTGCCTAACCTGCATTATAGCATCGTCTACAAATATTTGTTGAAAACGTTTTGCAAAATTATCTTTTCTTGTACCTTTTAAACCAGATCTTTTACCTGTTTCTGGATTTATAGGTGGTTTATCTGCAAAAGCTACAATTTTTTCATCAGTAGGTTTTGTTTTTTCATACAAATTAATAGCTTGACCTTTGTCCATTTTGTTTAAAGAATCTTTTGGTAGCTTACCTAAATCAACATATTTTTTCACATCAGCTTTATTAGTAAGTTGTGCAACAAATTTTAACCCAAACTGCTCGCCTTCAGGCGCTTCTCTTAACATCTGAACAAGATCAGCTGTTTTAACTTGCTCAATAAAAACTTCTTTGTATTTTTTTAAATTATCAATATACTTGCCTTCTGATAAAAGATTTTTTATTTGCTTAAATATAGGAGTAAAATTACCTTTAGTTGTATATTCTTTACGTAACATTTCAACTATATTGTCTACTCTTTCTTTTACGTTAGTAATATTTTCTGTTTTAGCATAAGCCGCAAACAAACTTTTTTTAACAGACTCTAATATTCTGTTGTATATATCACTACCAGTTTCTATACCAACATCTTGTCTAAGCTTAGAATAAACAACTTTACGTGGTTTTTTACCTTGTTTTTCTTTTATTTGAGCAGCAATACTAACATCTTTAGTCTCAAGTTCTTGCATAGCAACATCTTTATCTGCTGCAACTTGTACTTTCACTTCACCTTCTTTTGTTGTTTGGCCAATATCTACAGTAGGTTGAGTTGTTTTACCTTTTTGAAGATCGTTATAAGCTTGTTTAGCTTTATTACCTATTTGAGGATTAATCCAACCAAACAAACCGTTAGGATTTTTTCTTTCAGGCTTATAGTTTCTAATATGTGGTAATAAAGCTGTATAAGTAGCGCTTAAAAAACTAGCATCATCAACACCAACATGAGGTTTTTTTAATATTAGTTTATCTAACAAGCCTTGTTCTTGTATTCTTCTAGCAGCATCGTCACCTTCAACTGCCTTCCACATAGCATTACCATCTTGACCTTCTAAATCATCACCAAATTCATTTCTTTTACCTATATTATTAATTTCTGTAGTAGCTTGCTCTTCTGTTAAATCTTTTTTTACACCTGGTGCTATAGAAAATGCTTTACCAGTAGCGCCTTCTCTTTTTGAAGCTGTTTGACTTATTAAACCTTTACTTAGTTTTCCAGTTTTAACACTAGTTGAATATTCTCTTAAAAAGCTTTCAACGCCTTCAACTGTTTCAAAATCTATTTTTCCAAAACCAAAAGTTCTAAGTATAGGTAATATCAATTCTTTAAATTTTCCAAGTGCACTTTGATCTAATGTTATTTCTTTTGCTTGTACTGCTTCTGATAACTGTGTTATATACTCATCTGGATTAACTTCTAAATAAGCTTTACCTTTTATTTTTAAATTTTGATAAGGTTGTAATCTTTTTTCTAAAGCTTTACCATATTTATTCTTTATATTATCTATTAGCTTTTTGCTTATTTTACCTTCTTTAACAGCTTTTCTAAGTATACCATGTAAAAGCTCGTGATTACCAACAGTAACGTTATTTAACTCTAAAGCTTTTTGTCTATTAATTACTATTTCACCAGTTTTTTCATCTACATATCCAGCTGTTTCAAGAGCTTTTAAATCATCTTGATCTGTAATATTATTATCTTTAATATATTTATCTACAGCAGCTTGATCTTTTAACTCGTTAACTTCTAAATCATAAAAACGAGCATATTTTTTAGCAAAAGCAACGTCTTTTTTTATTGCTATTTCTTTTAAACCAGTTTGTACAGCGGCTTGAGTATCTTCAAGCGTTACATCTTCTACACCTTCTATAATATCATTTATTTGGCTTTCAACATCTTTTAGTTTTTTACCTGTATCTATTAATTTGTTTTCACCTTGTTTTTTAATATCTTGTTTTAACTTTAATCTTTTAAGCTCTAAATCTATTAATTTATTTCTTTTTTCTTTAGATATAGAAGGATCTAAGTTTTTATCTATAATAGCTCTTTGCTGTGCAACTGCAACCTTGTTTTCAAGACTAGCATCGTTTTCAATTTTAATATCTAACTCAGCTAATTGTTCACTAGTTATATCTTCATTTTCTACATAATCTAATATAGATTGTCTTTTTACTTTTCTACCGTCTATTTCATAAGAAGGCCTATTAATAGTTAAATCAACAGCAGCAACACTAGCATCTATAGGGCCAGAAACAACCGAACCAGAAAGGCCTTCTAAAATAACATCTACACCTGTAGCTTCTTTACCAGCTGCTTTAGCACCTAAAAATTCACCTAAACCACCACCAACAGCCTCAATAGGTGTTGTTATAGCTGTTTGTGCTGTCGTTTTAGCAATTCTACCTACTGTTGTAGAGACATCACCTATAGCTTTACCAACAGCTCCAGCGCCTTTAACACCTACTAAAGTTGTTAAACCTTCTACCGTACCTATAGTAAGACCTCTTTTTCTAGCCCTTGCCTTTATTCTTTTTCTTATAGTATCATCAGCTAATATTTTTCTTATAGAGTCTGGGTTAAAATCTAAATTAGCGTTTTTTATTTCTTCTTGTAATAACTCATTAAAAGTGTTTATAGTTTCTAAACCATAATTCATAGACCCAAAAAAACCTGTAAAAGCAGCAGGTATAGCCCCAATACCAAAACCATAAGCTGTAGCAGCTGCACCAGCCCCAGCAGCAGTTACAGTTGGAGCAATAGCTTCTTTTGCTAATTCTTTATTAGCCATTGATCTAAAACTTTGTATTGCAGACTGAGCAAAACCTTTAACATTACCAGTTTCTTTTATAGCATTGATAGTAGACATTGCCCAATTTTCACCTTGAGAGTTATATTTCTTAAAAGCAGTAGTAAATTTATTAAGCTCTTCCATTTGAGCTGCAGACGCTTGGGATTGTTGTATTAACGATATATAAGCTTTTAACTGATCATTTGATAAACTTTTTACTTCAGTAGAACTACTTATATCAAAAATAGCATCTGCATCATCATACAAATCAGCGTTTACTTTACCTGCCTGTAAGGCTTGTTCAAACCAATTTGAATCTTGATTGCTAGTTTGTTGTAGGGACTGTGTTACTTCTGCTGGTTGTTCTGTATCACTTATTTCTTTTAATCCAGCATTTTTCATTACATTTAAATAAGAATTAAAATCCATACCACGCTTAGCGGCTGCTTGCTGTAAATCCTGTATTGTATATGTGTTTCCCTGATATTCAAACATATTTATTTATTATAAATTTCCTAACACTATGTTATTTCTTCTAAAGTAATCACCCTCTACAACATTACTATTAAATCTTTTAGACTCTTCTAAAGCTTTGTCAGAATCTCTATAACCAAAATCATAAGTACCTAAATCAGTACCGTCTGGCGCAGTTATAGTTAATTTATCTACACCAAAAAATTTAGAAACTGCTCCTGCTTTTTTAATAACAAAACCAGCAGGTAATAAAGCTTGAAGCGTTGTGGCTGCATCGTTATCATCTTGCATGAAAATACCAGCTGCAAGACCACCTTGAACAACATTTCCAAGCATGTTATATGCGTTATCTATTTTTATTGTGTTTTCTTCAGTTAAGCCATTAAATTTTTCTAGATTTTCACCAACACCACCTCCAAAATCTTCTATTTTTCTAAAATCAGAATCTGTTATAGCAAAACCTCTAGGACCTATAAGCTCTGTTGTTGTACCTTTAACTGTTTTTTCACCTTCTTTATTAGTTTCAACCCATTTGTAAGCGTTATCTCCTTTAATTTCAAATTTATAATTTGCTTGACCTATAGTAAACTCAGCTTCCTTACCTTGACTAGCTAAAACAAATTGATCGTAAGCGATCTTAGCGCTGTCATAGTTAGGAAAAACATAATAACCTAAAGAGCCACTGTTAACTCCTTTTTTAGTAGTTAAAAAACCCGTACCATCACTACCACCACCACCAGGATTTCTTGATTTATATTTACTACTACCATATTTCCAAGCTTCCGAAGCTTTTGACTCTGCCCAATTTAAAAATATTTCTCTAGTTACGTCTTCATCCGCTAAGTTCATTATAGAGCTAGACATGAACATATATCCATTTATTAATTCTTGTTTACTTAAACCTTTTTTACCATCATCATCTTCAATTCCTTTTAAAATACCTTCATTATCTATTTGTCCGTCTTTAGTAGTACCTAATGCAGATTTTAAAGCGTTAAATATATCAGCTGAAAGTTCACTACCACCTTTGCCAGGATTTGTAAGTTCATCGTAAAAAGAGCTTTCTAAACCACCAAAATTAGCTCTTAAAGATTGTTTTAAGCCACTAGACGTTTCTACAAAAGGTACAAATTGTTTCCTTACTTTATTTCTTTCATAATCTGTATATATACCACCAACTTGAGAAGCTGTTTTTTCAACATTATTTAAAACTTTTGTTAAGTCTATTGGTAATTGTGGATTTTTTAAAATAATACTTTTTTCTACGTCACCAGCTCTTATGACAATAGGTTTGTCATTTGCTCCTAAAACTGGTTGAGGTTCTGTTACAGGACCTTGAACATCAGGATTTCTTTTCATTAAAGCGTACATTATTTCTCCTGTTAAAGGGTCTTCTGTTGCTGCAAAATAATTTCCTTCTGAAGTATTTTTCTTTTCAGTACCACTTGCAGCAATAGCATTTAACAACTCCATACTATTTGCACCCATCGCTTTTTCATCTATATTTCCAGAAGCTAAAGCGTTCATAATAAATTTTCTTTCAGCACCAAACATTTCTAGTTGAGCATATAAATCTTCTCTTTCTTTAATTATTTTAAGCCTTTCTTTTAAATTAGTATTACCTTTTAACCTTTCTTTAATATCTTGTAATTTATCTATATAAAATACACCATCTTCATCAGACATTGGTATTTCTGATGATGCAATTTCTCTTTTGTTATTATATATAGAATTATCAATTGCTTCAGCTGCAATTTTAGCTGTAAATCCAGCTACTTCTTTCCAACTTTGTGTAACAGCTTGCATTGTTTCGCCATATGTTTTTGAAACATCTTCAAATATCCTTTGATAACTTTGTGGAGATGTAGCAAGCCCTGCTCTAGTTGCTGCTGTTACTAATGTTGCATCTGATTTTCCTGTTAAATTTATTGCCATATTTTTATTTTTATCTTTTTAAAACAACGAACCTATTAAAGTACCGCCGCCAGTAGCCGGTGCTAAAGCTATACTTGTTGCCATCCCAAGTGCCGTACTAAACATCTGAGCTCCTTGCGCCGCTTGTTGTCCGTACATATTTGCTTGCATACCCATACCCGACATTTGATTTGCCATAGCTCGTTGTTCTGCTTGATTGGCACCTGCTAATAAACCATATTCCATACCAAGTAATGTACCCTCTCTACCAAATTCAGCAGCTTGTAAAGCAGCTTCACCTTGTCTTTGTAATACATCTGCTTTAAAACCACCTTGAGCAATTAAGTTTTCTCTTGATATACCTAAAGCTTGAGCTCTTTGTGCACCTGCAATTTGCATTTGTTGAACTTGTGCTTCACCAGCTCTTTCAGCTTGTTGTATTGCCATAGCGCCTTGCGCAGATAATCTTTGATTTTGTCTTTCTTGTTGTGCTATATTAGCAGATATTTGTTGTGCTTGTATAGCTCCTTGATTTGCTAACGATTGAGCTAAAGCAGCTATACCACTACCTCCAGCAGCACCTCGTAAAGCGGATAATATATTTGCTCTTTGTTGTGCACCTTGTTCTGCTTGAAACTCAGCAGCCCTCATATCTACAGTTAAGTCTTCATAAGGGTTTTCCATACCAGCATATACGTTTCTTGCATCTGCTGCTAAATTTTCAAAGTTTGTTTGTAACGAAGCGTAAGGATTTTGTACACCTTCAAATGGATTTTGAAAGTCAAAAGCTTCGTATTGTTGTCTTTGCTGATCTACAACTTCTTGTTGAGCTCGTTTTTCTGCTTGAAAATAATCAAATTGCTCTTGAGCCATTCGATTCATCTCAGCCATCGTTGCCGCTTGTTGTCTTGCTGCTCTTTTACCCATATTATTCTTTGTTTATTAAATATTTAAAACCTTCGTATTTTACTGGAACCATAATCCAGTCTAAACTATCGTGTATGTTAGACATGTGAACATCACCACATACTGTAAAAAGTTGCATAACACCGTATTTTTTAGCTTCTTTTTCTACTTCTTTTATTAATAGCTTAATTATATCTCTTCTATCTTTTTCTTTGTATTTTGGATTAGATACCAAATAAGTAGCCCAAGCAACAGTACCAGGTTCTACTAAAAATAAAAAATAACAAGCTATAGGTGTATTATCTTTTTCTATAACAAAACATCTTTCATCTTTTGGTAGAAAAGCTCTAGGTACTGGACCTTGGCCATTTCTCCACCACCACTTCCACCATTCACAACACATTTTATAATCACCTTGTTGAAATGACCTAACATTTATATTATCATGCATTTAATTTAATTTAAGTGTAACTATATAGTCACACTTTTTACTATTTATTTACTACTAGGCGCAACTTCAGAACCAATAGAAAATAATTCAGCTGGAAAATGAGATCTATTACTTATTTTAACCTCAGCATAATAACCTAGTAAACTTACATCATTAACCCTTCTGTCTTTTGCAAACATAACAAAATCTTGTAAACTAGGGGTATTATCAACAGGCTGTTCAATAGTTAAGACATTACCATTTATACCTATTATTTTACCTATTCTTTGCGGTGCAATAGCAAGTTCGTTTACTTCCATTGAAGTTCCTGAAACAGTCTCAGTTGAAACAAAAAAAGCAATGTCTCCTATTTGTAAAGAATCATTTTGTATTGATGGTGATATTGTTATATCCATATTTTTTTATTTTAAGAACCTACGCCTACAGTTATAAATCTATCTAAATCTAAATTTATAGTTCTATTAGCTCTTGGTTGTTGTGTTATAGTTACAGACGCTATTATATTTATTTTTCTACAACTAGTAAATGTTAAAACAGTTCCTTGGGGTATGTTAGATTGATTTACTTGAGCTGTAATAGTGCCGGCACTAGAGCTAGCGCTTACACTTTGTACTGAATTAGCAGATGAATTATCAACATTTAAACCTTTAATAGTAGAACCTTTTGCAACACCATAAGTTCCATTTAAAGCTATTGTAGCAGAACCATCAGAATCTGTACGAACAGTTTTTGTTAAAGTTTCTTCTTGAGCTGAAATACTATTTACCACAAAGTCACAACCTATAGCTTTTTGTATAACAGCAGCTCCTTTTGCTTCTATTGTTAATGTTATACCATCTGCAAACGTTTGAGCACTACTTATAGTTAAAGTTTTTGAAACAGTATCTATTTCTGTTATAGAAGGCTCACCACTTAAACTACCACTACTAACTTTTGTTATAACCATTCCAACCACTATATCTGTTAAATCATCAACAACTACTGATGTTCCACTAGAAACAGCGCCGTTAACAGTTTCTGTTGTTCTAAATATAAAAAAATTAGCAGTAGGTTGAGAATCTAAATCTAAACCAAAACCATGACTATCATTTTCTACATTTTCTACTGTAAAATTTATATTAATAGTTTCAGAGTCTTCAGTTATTGGAGTTGCAACTCTAGTAGAAGTTGGAAAAGTCTTATAGTTACTTGTATTATGCGTTACAGGTGTAAATGTTACAGTTGTATTACCAATTTGGCTTAAACTAGTAGTAAATATATTCTTACTTCCACTTGTAGTTGACTGTATTTCTGTACTTGAGTTTGGTAGTGAGTACAATAAGATGTTATAATCAGCACTGGTAGAAGCTGGAAATATAATATTTTTTTGAAAAGTTTCGCCTTGCATTAATACTTTTAAATTTTTAGTAGTATCAAAACCAACAGTAAACTCGTTAGTATTAAAGTTATAAAACTTAACAGGATCACTATTATCAAAAAGTTGAATGTTAAAAACAGAGTTTGGATTAGCATTAATAGTTAAAGTTCTACTACCTCCTACAGCTTCTAAGTCACTAGTATCAATATCAATAGAGTTTACAAAACTAGTTTGCACTTCTTGTGTTCCAACAAGTTGTAATTGTTGTTGTAAAGTTTCAGCTTGTTCTTGATGATATATATTATGTGGCATAGTTAATATTTATTACTTATTAGTAAGTTGTTGTTGGAGTAGTTGGTGGTGTTTGAGTAGCTTGAATAACAGTTATACCACCTGGAGGAGCACCTGGACCTTGATTTTGTGCAGCTGGTATAGATATATTACTAATAACACCTAATCCTTGAAAAGAAAAAGCACCAGTATCTAGTTCTTCAGAACCAAGTCCTTTTACATGGTTAAACCATTTACCTTCTTTTTCAATAAACTCTTTAACACTACCTCTTTGTTTGTTAGTTGCAATATAATCAACTTTCCAACCCGCTATATTTATTTGATTATCAAATCTTATAGTACCCTCAGCATTAAAATCTGTATTACTATTATACCTTACCACATTAGCTTGACTACCTTCATAATTTAAAGTGTTAAATATTTTTACTAAAGAAGGCTCTTGATTAAATATAGTTGTAACATGTGAACTTGTTATATTGTTTAAATTTTGATCATAAAATTGATTTCTATTTTCATTTGAATGGTGTTGATATAATTTACCATTTCTTATAGTAAAATATTGTTTAGACAAACTAAGTCCATTTTCAGGTATAAAAGATTTAAAACTAACCCAACCTTTGTTTTCTTCATTAAATGTTATAGTTCTAGGAGTAAATTCAGCTGATACTGCACCCATAAAGAAATTATCTAAAGTTCCTACAACAGGACCTGTTGGATGTCCAAAAATACCCATGTTTTCTACAAACTCAATAACAAAAGTGTTTGTTAATTCACCAGGATTAATTGTCTCTGCACCAACTTCGTGTACATGGTCATAATATGCAGGAGAACCAGGTATAGTCGTAGCTGGTAAACTAGTAGCATTAGAAGGACTGTAAGAACCACCACTACCAGATACAGCATGATAAGTTCTAAAACCTTGACCTTGACTATTAAAATAATAACATTGAATAGCACCAACTGATAAGTTGTGAGAAAACCTAATATTAAATCTATCTCCAACATATGTTTCTTGATTAATATATTGTTCTATTCTCATAGTATTTGAAGCGCCGTTTAACGCTATTTTACCATCTTCAAATAAAATAGGTAATGGATCTTGTGAAGCGTCAAAGCCAGTAAACTCCCAAGCATCAGCATAACCACCAGTTATTATACTGCTTTGATTAAAAAGATATATATCTTTAACGTTAGCGGTTAATGGATCTGAATCTAAACCGTTTATTGATATAACATTACCAGTAGAATTTACCTCTGCCGCTGTAGGCCAATTAAAACCACTAAGAGTGTCATATGTTTCAATATCAAGAGTTGAAGAATAATCTACACCATCTTTAGTAATAGTTGATATTGATATATTATGATTATCAGTGTCTTGTAATACTTGAAAAACAATTTCATAAACACCGTTTTCTTCAACTAAAATATGCAAACCGTTCCAAGCAAAACCCGCCGTATTAGCATATGTTCTTAATTCTAACCTTAGCTTACCACTTACATAATCACTAACTGTAAATTTAAGTCTATAGTTGTCAGAATTTGGTAGTAAAAAATAATCAGTGTTTTGATCAACGTTAAACCTTTGTCTAAAATGATTAACCGTTTTTGCGTTTTCAAACTTAAACATACCACCTTCTAAATATGCTCTTTTGGGTGTAAAGCTATGTCTTCTGATATTATCATCGTGTTGTGGGTTATTAATAAAAGCATCTCCATCCCAATTAGAAGCAGTACCATCTTCAAACTTTTCTGATACGTCAACAAAATTAATAGATTCAACGTCTCCTTTAAAATCCCAAAACCATAACTTAACTTTATCAGTACCATCAAATAAATTTTTACAATTTGGATGTACTTGAAAAATACCTCTATAAACATCACTAGTAGAGCTATTAGTTAGTAATGGTGATTGATTTGTAACGCCCATTAAATTATATCCAGACATAGGGTCTTGATAGTAAGACTGTGTAGGATCTGTTATTCTTAATAATTTAAAATTTCTATTACCACCAACCACTAAGTTTGCCGCGTTTGTACTATTGACATCACCAAAAAAACCATATAATTCACCCGCTGAAACTGGGTCTTGCATATCTATATTATTATACGAAGCCCCTGGATTTCCATATCTTATTGCACTAGTCCCTGCACCATAACCGTTTGGATCAATCATAGCTTCTATCCAAATACCATTACCATAAGAAGAATCTAAGTTTTTAACAAAAACATCTATCATATACCATTGGCCAGCAGCAAGATTAGTTGGACCTAAATTTTGAGCCATATAAACGCTGTCAAGTGAAGAGTCGATACTTACAACATCATCACCATATAAATAGGATATTTGACCAGTATTATCATGTGCAGTTGTACTTGTCTGTATGGGTGCTTGCAAACCTGCCGCTTGAGCTCCAGGATTTTGTGCAAATATTTCAGTAGGTACGACATTATTTGGAAAACCAGGCGGTTCTTTCCAATTATAAGTAATATTATTGATAGGTTCAGTTTCACTTCTAGAAAACACGGAGCTACTATCATCGCCCCACAAAGCTTTAGCATTTGCAGCTTGTATAATTGACCCCGTATTATTACCACCAGCCCAAGAGCTCCAGTTACCATTAGGTGGAGTTGCTGGTTTAAGTTCACTATTAACTCTTACAAAAGCAGGAACAGCTATTGGTGGAATTGGTGCAACAGCCTGATAATCTTGTTGTCCTGGATTATAAGGCTTATCAAGACTAAATATTTTTGTTATTTTAAAATCTTGTAAAAAGAAAGGGGCTTTTATATCGTTATTACTAGTGCAAATTTCTATGTTTAAATTATCAACAACAATTCTATCTTTTCCATTAGTTATACTACCACTAGTGTAATTATTTGTATTTTGATACGGAGTACTATTAGTATTAGCCGCATAACCTGGGCTTTTAAACTTATAGAATATTGTATATGTAAACTCCTTTAAACCCCAAACGTAGCCTTGTGTCTGATTAATATTATTAAATGAAGCACTATAATTCATTCGTTGTGCATAATGAGTATAATTACTGTCGTTAATTTTACCTCTAGATCCTCCAAAGGTAAATTCTGCACTACCTTTATATCCTACACTTTTATTAAAGTCTAAGGCTTGATTAAAAGCGCCTGTATTAGAAACACTAAAAGTGTTGTAAGGATCAATATTAATATCATTACCTATGAAAGCAGCTGAATCAGGATCAAATAAAAAAGTATCATCTAAATAAGTAACACCATCCATTAGTTTAAGTTTAATATAACTTACACCAGCAGAATCAACTTGAAAATTAGGATCTCCAGGCATATTATTTAACATATGTGGACTGCCAGCAATATTAACGGCTGATATCGAATTACCTGCAATGTATCTATACATAAGCTTTTGTATTGTAAACTCAACTTTTATTTCATCTCCAGCAAAGATTGTAGTGT
>CEON01061918.1_pt1 | contig 15762 bp, 28 predicted proteins | sample 530291 | NCBI WGS metagenome assembly CEON01 (sample SAMEA2619888, study PRJEB7988) | marine metagenome | biome: marine biome (ENVO:00000447); feature: surface water layer (ENVO:00002042); material: "saline water (ENVO:00002010), including plankton (ENVO:xxxxxxxx)" | depth 5 m
TTTTTTTTTTTTTCTCAGGGCCTCATGGTACCCTTATTATATACTATAGTGTCTCTCTCTCTTCGACTCTTCTTGTCATGGCACTTCTTGCACATCGGTTGTAGATTCTTTTCGCTGTACATATCTCCTCCTTGTTTTATTGGAATGATATGGTCTATAACTTCTGCTCCTTTAATTAGCCCACCTCTTTCGCATTCAATACATAATGGATTTCTTTTAATGAAATAGGCACGTATGTTTTTCCATCGCTTATTATTATAAAAAGAAGCCATGCTATTATGGTTGTCATGTCCTTTAGTAGTTATGTTGTTGCCTTTATTATCTCGCTTAACTACCCACGGTCTTTGTATATTCTCTGGTCTTTTCGGCATATGTTTAAGTATATATATTCTTTTATTTTTATTTGTAAATATTCTAGCCCCTATACCCTATTTTTTAAAAGGTTATTTTCAAAAGGCATACCCTATTTTTTTAAATGTTCTTTTATCTGGGAGCTTATATATATTCCTATAACTATACCTACTCCTATTCCTATTATTAATCCCATTGTGTTATTATATTATAATATTCTTTATCTACTCTTTCTATATATTCCATATTAGTATGATAATCTAATAAAGTAAACTTATTAGCTCCTTCCCAAATTTCGTGGCAACCCTTACGTTCTCCTATAGTTAAACAGTGATATGTAATATTATTTTTATCTAATACTAAATCAGGTCTTCTGCTTCTTGGTATTAAATGGCTATTGCTTAAAGGCACATCATATCTTCCACAACCTGTACAACAATGCTCTCTCTCTAATGATATTTCTTTATAAACTTTTTTTAATTCTCTGTTTATTTTGCTTTGTTTATTACTTACTTTTTTCATTAGCTATCGTAGGTTTTAAATTCATATAATCATCAACGCATTTCATAGCTTCATCTATTCCTTTACATATCTCTGCTTTATATCCTAATGTATTAAGGTCTATAATCCATTGTTTTTGTTCTTTAGTAGGATAACATCTTTTATTTAATTTAAGCTCTATAAATAAGCCAAAATAACCTCCTCGTGCGTTTATTATCTGCACATCAGGAAAACCTTTGACATATCCTGTAGCTTTTGCTTTTTTTGCTTGTTTTATGCTGGTTCTAATACCTCCTAAAGAAGCGCAATATCTTAACTTAGTATATTTTAAATTAATATACTTTATAAAATTTTGCTGGAGGATTTCTTCACTCATTTATAGTCAAACTTAATTTTTTTGCAAATACCATAAGGGTTGCTATAAAAAATAAGAATGCTAAAATTGGAAATACAACGATAAGACTAATCGTGTATATAATCAAATTTAATAGTTTCTTCATCTGTTTCTGTAAATTCTATATTTATTACTGCTTGACCTTTTAACCATTCGTCTAAATTATGGATTATATGCTTAATTAATAATTCTTTTTTTTCTTCTCTATTAAAACATTTTTTTTCATCTGCTTCGCTTAAAAGAAATTCAATTGTTGCTTTCATATTGGTCAAATATAATAATTTATTGTTTTTCAACGAGTTGTCAATTATTTCACTTACTAATGTACTTACTAACTTTTATTTTGTCGTTTAAATTTTTGATTTACTCTAAAATAAGCTAGTTGTCTTTGCTTAGCGTATAATTTTGGATAATTTAATTTCAACCATTCAATATCCTCTAAATTTTTAAACTTTTTATCAAATGGATTGTTATTAAACTCTTTACTATATTCTAAATATTTAAATGGGATTTTAAATTTAGTGCTTTTATAAAATTTAAGCATATTTTGATTTAATTCAGCTTCTGTAAACCTAGAAGTTCTATTTATTTCAGTTTTAAGCTCAATTTCGTCGCGTTTAATGGGTTTTTGTGTTTCATTTGATATTCTAACTAGCTCGTCTTCTAATAATTCAATATAAGCTTTAATTAAGCTTCTGTCTTTAAAAGTTAAAGAATCTAAAGTTCTAAAAACTTGCCTTCCTAATGTTATAAAGTTTGATATATTCATTTTTTATAAGTTCCTTGTTCTTGAGAGTTCCAAAATATTTCACCTTTTAAGTGTTGTTTAATACTTTGTTTATTTTTTTTTCTTCTTATTTTATAAGCTTCATAAGATTCGTTTTTTTCTCTTTTATCACTTAAATTTATATTATCAAAAAATCCCATATTATTCTTTTTTAAATGTTCCATTATCCATTTTACCTTTTCTATCTTTTATTTGCTTCCACGAAAATTCAATACAATCTTCAATGTTAAAACCAGCTATAGCAGCTAAATTTGTCAATACTACTACGCTATCTCCAATTGCGTCAATTATATCTAACTGGTCGTTTCTTAATATTGCGTCGCTTAATTCTCCAACTTCTTCAGTTAATTTTAATGTTTGTGTTTTAATATCACCTTCTTTTATAAGGTTTCTTTCATTAGCCCATTGTCTAATATTTTCAAATTGTTTATTGGTTTTCATAATTATTGATTTTGATTATTAAATAAGTATTTTATTGATGGAGGAAATAACTTAATAATTAAAGTTCCTTTTCCTATTTTAAATTTAAACATTTAACTCTGCTTTTATAAATTTATTACTTTGATAATTTTCTATAATATAATCTTCAGCATTAAAACTGAATTTATTTACTTTTAAAGTTGGGTCTGGATATGTATTTAATAATAACATTTCATTAACTTCATTTAAATGATTTTCATATATATGAGCATTAGCTAAATTAAAAAATATATTTTTTGATACATGACCAGTTGCGTTTGCAATATACTTTAACATTAATGCTCCAACTATTATGTCATACGGTAAACCTAAAAAGACATCACTGCTTCGAAAATTCATTATCATATCTAAATTTTTTCCAGCTGAAACAAAAGTCATATCAACATAACAACAAGGTAAATTTTGTTTTTCTGTTAAAGATGGATTCCAAAAAGAAATAACTGCTCTTCTTGACATACCGTTTGGATTATTTCTTAACTCATTAATTACATAAATTAACTGGTCAAAATTACCATTATATTTTCTAAGCATTTCAGGATAAGAATATTCAAGATTATTATTTTCATCTGCCCAAGCATTCCACCAACTAACATTATTTTCTAATAAATAATCAATGCTTTTTTTACCTTGCATTAACCAACAAAATTCAGCTATTCCTTTTTTATAAAATATTTTTTTTGATGTTATAATAGGAAATCTATTATTAGACAAATTTAATTTTAACGTTTGATTAGATAATTGTAAAGCGTAGCCGTTTCTTGTTTTAATTCTTTCGCCTGCTAATATTATTTTTCTTACTAAGTCATTATATTTATCACTACTTCTCATAAGACAATTTATTTATTGTTGTTCCAATTGATTTCATTCCTGTTCCTAAAGATTTTCTATAATTTAATCTTTTATCTTGATATTGAACTTCTTTTGATGATTCTGACCATATTAAATCACGATGTTTTTTTATCCATTTATACCAAACTTTTGGACCAATTAAAAAGTCATCAGTGTTTCTTATTCCTTGTCTAAAAGCTTTATTTATATCTTCAATGTATAATTTAGGAAAATCTTCTTTTAAGTCTTCTGCTAAAATTAAACTTAAAGCAACAATATCATCTTCAGAAACGTTTTGTCTTAATTGCAAAAAAGTGCTACTTAAAATTTCTAATGAATAATTTCTTACTTCAGCTATAGATAAATCTTTTATCATCATTGTTGATTTATTTTATTCATTAATTCTTTTGCTTTAGCTTTAATATCTAAAGTTTTTTTAATTTTCGATTTATTATTATTAAATGTATTTTTACTCATTTTATTCCATCTTTTTAGTCTTAACTTTAATTCCCAGGTTGGTTGAGTTTCAAATTTCATTTTTGTTTTACTTTTATTTGTTTCAGACCAGTAATCAAAAAACTTTGAAGCTTCTTCTATATTCATTCCACATTCAAAAGCAGCTTCAGCTACACTATCACTAAATTCATTTTTTCTTCTTTTTAAAGATAAATTATTAATTGTAGTATTATTATTTATATTATTATAATCATTATTTATAGGGATAGGGCTACCTTCAAATACAATGATAGCTAACCTTCTTTGTACAATTTGATTATCTTTTTTAATAATTGTATTAGTTATAAATTTATGAGTTTCTAATTCTTTAATCCATAAACTTACGGTGTTTTTCGTCACATTATAAAGCTCAGCAAAATATTTATTACTCGCAAAACAATAACCTTCTTTATTACTTAATGCTGTTATTTCTCCATACAATAACTTTGCATGAGGTTTTATTTTTGCATACCTTACATGAGCTGGAATGTTTGCATAATAACTAGGATTCATCTATTAAATTTTTTAAAGTTTTTATATTGTTGTCAATACTATTACGAATGTCTATTTGTCTATTCAATTCTTTTTCTAATTTATCAAACCCTGTAGTTAACATTGCTGATTTAAAGTTGTCATATTTTGCTTTTAAATGTTTTTCATATTTCATAAAATCATCTAATTTTTTATAATGGTGCATAACTGTTGCATGACTAATATAAGTCGGACAATACTCACAAATTTTTTCATAAGTAATGTCCAACTCTTTTCTTAAAAAGTAAACTAAAAATCTTCTTGCTTCGACTACATTTTTTTGTCGACCTTTATAAGTTTTTTCAAATATTTCAACTGGTACAGAAAAAGTGTCCGCTAAAGTAATTTTTGCTATTTGAATTGTTTTTTCCATAATTAAAATGGCATATCATCATTTGTAGAAACTTTTTGTTCTGACGCATTTAAAAAATCATTTAAAAAGCTCCACGCAAGGTTAACTGTTTCTTTTGTACTTAATCCAGTAGCGGATGCTATTTGTGAAGCACATTTTAAAGCCACTGCTTTTCTAATATTGTCTTCTTCATTTGTAGCTTTATAAGAATAATTTGTATTGTTATTTTGATATTCTGGATTTACAATTTTCATTGAACCATTTGGTTTTAAAGTATAATGTTTTTCATCTCCCTCTGAAACTTTTGGGTCATTTTCTACTTTATAAATTATACCAACATCTCCATTGTCCATAGTTAATTCAAATTTATACATTTCTTTAAATTTGTCTTTTGCTTCGATTTTTTTAATAATACCTTTTTTCATTTTAATTGATTATTTATTATATTAACACAATTTGATAAATGAGTTGTGTTATTCCTCATTGTTGTAATTATTTCAGTTAAGTCATGAATAAAATTTTGAGTCATATCAATTTGCAATTGATGTACTAATTTCATATGGCCTTTACTGGTTTCTTTTATTTCTTTAATTTGTTCAAGTTGATTAACGTACTTTTCGCGTAAATCACTTAACATTGAAACATTAGTGTTTAAATAACTCAGCTCCATAATATTCTTTTTTATAGTTTCCAGTTTTAATTAATATTGCTCTTGAAGGAAGTTTTGTAATTAAAAAATATGCCCAGCATTCTATACAACTTCCTGTTGCTGGAATACAAACTAATATTTTTTTTCTACGATACCAATTAGGATGACCTTCTAACGCGTCAAGCCGTTCTAAACATTCATCTGAAACTTCGTAAACTTCTCCTCCGATAGGGGTTTGCGGGTCATCAACTAAATAAGGCAAGCTGTCTTTATATAAAGCAAATTTATTACGAGTACAACCTGTACCAATATAAGTTTGTCCATACAATAATCCATTATTGCCATGACCACGTTTTAATGTTCCATATACAAATACGTTATTTTTCATTTTTTTTGTTTTGATTATAATTATGCAAACCTTGAACGTAGGCACATAAATCCATTAAAGTATCTTCTTTCATTTGATAAGCCATTCTGGAAGCTTTTAAAGCTATCATGCATTTAAAAAAGTCTTCAGTGCTAATATACTTATTACACATAACTGAAGCAATTTTAGCTGCTTTTGACATTGATTCGTTAAATGGTCCATATTGTCTTTCTTTTTCTTCTGAATTATGATTTACAATTTGGTCTGCTTTATTTAATATACTCATATTTAAAATCTTTTATTATAAGGGTCTAACGCGTACTCTGGCCACAATTTACAACCAGAAACTTTTTTATTAAACCAACATTGTTCATACTCTTTTTTTAAATTAATATCACAACTAAATTCGTGCTTTCTTTGTATTACACTTTCAACCATATCATTTCCATTTTTATGATAGCGGTCATAAATATATATCTCATCAATCATATCCCATTGCTCGTTTTTTTTCATAAAATCTTTAAATCGATTATATTTTTTTTTGTCTCCTATAAACATTAATTTTCCAGTTATTGTTTCATAATCTGAATAATGACAATTTGTAGCAGGGTCTAAAACCGATTTTGGAGCATCAAAGGGCTTGCTCACCGCAATTATTATTTTTTCTAATGGTTTCATATATATATTATTTATGTTGTTCTAATATTTCAGCTATTTCAGCTAAAGTCATTTCGTCTATTTGTTCGTCAGTATAAATATCTCCAGCTATTTCTTTTACTAATTTCCAAGGATTCATATTATAATAAGTTTAATTGTTTGCATTCTAGTTTTATTTTTGATTTCTTATAGTTAGGTCGTTCTGCTTTATTGTCTAAAGCTAATCCAGAAATCATATCTCCTTTATTAAGACCTTTAATAAAACCTCGGCGACCATTTTCGTGCCATGCAACAATTTTGCCGCAGCTTAATCTTAATTTGTAGGTTAATATATTTCTTTCGAAAGGACCATCATAAGGACCAATTATGTTATGTATATTAGCTCTCATGTTTTTCTGGTTTATAGGTTGAACTTATATATCTTAAATAACCTGATTTAATTAAACTTTTTACAAAAGCTTTATCACTCGAGTCATCTAAAACTGTACCATCCCACATTTCAAAAAAATCTTTTGAAAGCTTTCGATGTTCAGCGTTTGTAGCTGGTCTGTCAAAAGGAATTTGTCTCATTTGATTCACTAAGTCTTTATAGCTTCTTGCTACAAATAACATAGGGTTTTTTGGGTCGTCATACAATTTATATATTGTAATCCAATCAGTTGTTGCTTGTAATCTCATAGTCTTATTGTTATTGTTATTGTTATACAAATATAATTAAAATAATTTTCCTTGCGTTAAGGACCACCCAGAAGTTGCTAAGGGTTTTGTTTTAGGTGTATCGTATTCCCACCAATTTTTAACTTCATATTCATGCTCTTGAATTGGTTTGTATTGTATTTTGGTTTTTACAATACGCTGACCATTTTCGTAAATATATAAATAACCTTCATCCAGCATAAAAATATTTTTACAGCCAATAATTTCTAATGGTTTTCGTAAACTAGAAAAATATTTATTACCATTAATATTTCCGCAAAACAAAGGATTTCCTTTACGATATGCATAAAGACGATTATTGTCTTTTGTATATAATGTTGCTAAAGTGTTATTAAACAAACCTAATATTTTATAGTCATTTGTATGATTTAATATTTGAAAAATCATTTGTGAATCAACACTGGTTCTGTTAAAGCCAAACTTTGCTCCGACCTCTTCATAATTTAATACAACACCATTATGCGCCCCAACATATTTACCATAATGAAACGGATGTTGATTAGACGTTGTTATATCTCCATGGGTTTTATGACGCGTATGACCGATAAATAGACGCGTTTTAAGAGACTTTAAATCATTTTTAAGGTTAACTGTTAGACCAATAGCTTTTTTCAGTTTATGGCCGTCGTAATAGCCACAAGAGTGTTTTCCTCTGGCTTCATTACTTTTCATTAAATATTTAATTCTTTTTGGGTTGGCATTTGTTTTGCCGTTAAATCCTATTAATCCACACATATTATTTATTTTTTTTAAATTGATTACTTACTTTAATTGTTGTTTGTTTGTCGATTTCAGCTAACCGCTTAATTTCTTTTTGATACCATTCAAATCTTTCTTTAGACATTTTATTGACTTGAGTAGCGATATACTTCATCCACTGGTTATACGTTAATTCTCTTTTCATTTTTTTAATTTTTAGTTAATATTGTTTTCTACCACCAAAAGCCCGACGCGTTAACGCCGAGCTAATAGTGCAACAAAAACTAATTTTAAAATCTTCTTAAAGCAGCTCCTTTATCAAATGAGCCAGCGAATATATTGAAGCCAAAGTGTAATGCTCTTGACTCAAAATGTTTCATTATTTTTCTGTTTTGCTTAACACCAAAAACTTCGATAAAAGCGTCTTGATGACTTACTGGCGCAGCAAACTGAACAGTTTTCATTTTAAATACTTTGTCAACTGTATTAAGACAAAATGCAACCCACGTTGTTATTTTTTTCGTGTCAACTGAACCAGAGTGTTGTCTAAATTCAACTGTTCTGTATCTTCTAAAAGAGTGAAGGTTTACTTTATTATATCTGTTTCCTAAGAAGTTTGCAATTTTACTTACTTGAGTAGTTAATACTTCAGCTTCATTATCTTTTACTATTTTATTTAATCTTTTTACGTTAGAAGCATTATAAGTCATAACTGGTTTGCAGTACATATTGTTGTTGCTTCTTCTGCTGTTAGGCATTACAGCGTCAATCATTGGTTCGTTCTTAGCGTAGTATTTAACTAAGTTTGCAACTTTTTTTACAGTAGCATCAGCAATACCTACGTGAACATGAATTCCACAAGACTTATTTACTTTAACAGTTGAAATAGATTCTAAAGCTGAAACGATTATTGCTAAGTCATTCATTCCGTTTTGACCTTCAAGAACTGGTGAAACTAATTCATAGCCGCAGCTTGAGTCAGTTATTAATTTCCAGTGGTTTCTTGTTTCGTGATTATAACTTTCGTGATATACATTAATATAATTGTTTGGTTCTCTTGTTGCGTTTATTGTAGCTAGCTTTGCAGATAATTTAGAAGCTATTGTTGAAAGTCTGTTTGATGATTTGAATTCGATTTCTACTCCGAAAGTTCTTGTTGATTTGTTCTTAATTGTTTTCATTTTTTTAGTTTTTGTTGTTTTTGTTATTGTTTGATGTTGTAAATATAAGGGAATCTTTGTTAAAAAACACTATCTTTTGACAATTATTTTTAAAAAAAGTGCATTCCTATCTAGTAAACTCACAAAAAAAAAATTAAAAAAAAGTGAAAATTAGTATAAAATAGCTTGTTTTTTAGTCATTTTTAAGCCCTTAAAAAGCTTGATTTAGTCAATTTTTACAAAGCTTTACTGGTTTTTTGTACATTTGTATATTCATTTTTAAAAGAAAAAAGACCCCGGAATGGAGGCCTTTTCTCAACAAACAACAATAACTAAGATGATTCCAAAGTAATCAACTTGAAGTTGTAAAATTACTAAATAACAATTTCAAATAAAGTCTTTTTCTTTTTTGTTTTCAACAATGACTTTGCGTTGTACTCTGCTAATTTTAAATTTATTTCATATCCTGAATAACTTTCAGTGTTTTGTAAATCAATACGTGTATCGTATCTTCCTTCATTTGTATATATATAAATATTCTGACTTGCTCTACTGCTTAAATTTAAAGCGTTATCACTATATGAATTTGCTCCTACTGTACTACCGGCTTGAGCATAAAAATCTCCTATCAAACAATGATGTTTATGACCACATATAACAAAATCTATTTTTGTTCCTTTATTAGAATATTTTGAAATTAAACTATTAAACTGATTATCATTTAATCCTTTTAGCTGATGACCATGTATTAATAAAATATTTTTGTTTGCAATATTCACAACAACTTCTAAGCCGCAATCTATAAAGCTAACACCTTTTTTATTTTCATATAATAATCGTAAAATTTCATATATTGTAAAATCATAATTGTCGCTTGCTGTTATATCAGTCCATCCATTATTTTCTTTAACTCTGGATTCATTTCCTGAAACGCATGCAATATTTACATGTCCAATTGAATTAAGGTCATTAATAAAATGAGAAATTAAATTCACTGACAAAAAAGTTGCTTTAGCGCGATTTGTACTCATTGATAACATTTCATCTAATCTTCTATCAGAGTTCATTAAATCTCCTGTAATAGCTAATAATATGTTTTTTACCTTATATAGTTTAGCATGCTTTTTCGTAATATCTGCAAACTTTTGCAAGCGCTGCGCAGCTATTTTAAAGTCATATTTATTCCCTTCTATATTTACTAATTCATTAAAATGAGTATCTGTTAAATGTACAATTAAAGCGGCATTCGATTTTTGTGATTTATATTCTTTTGTATATAAGGTTAAATTATAATCTTTTAAAAGCTTTACAATTTCTTTATTATATTCTGAAATCGCATTTTCAATTCTTGCATGTTCTCTAAAAGATTTGCGTTCAATACGATTTAAGTCTTGTTGTTTTTGTTTTTGTTTTGCAAGTTTTACGCTTGATTTTAAAAGCTCTTTATCAATATAATGATGTTTAACAAGCTGTTCAATTATTCTGTTTGAATCTTTTATATGAATATTTAAATCATTCTGTTCAATTAATTGTTTTGAAATATAGTCTAAACCATAGCCGTCTCTCCATAGTTTAATAATTATATCTTTATATTTATCGTACATAAGCAAGGGGGCTTTTTACACCCCCATTAAATTATTTCTTTTTTGCTTCTTTACCAAAATCTGCCAGACCTTGAAACCCAGCTAACGATAATAACGCAATAAATAAATTTGTTGCAGTTTGTTCGTCAACTCCGAGTCCGGTCATTATTGTCGGTACAATTACCGAACTAATAGCATACCAAAATTTCTTGCTTTTTAATATTTGATTAACAAATAATGCTTGAAACCAATTTTTCATTTTATAATATTTTTAATTAATAATAATGCCAGCAGACCTCCGGCGTTTTAGTATGGTCTGTATCAGCATGAATAAAAGTTTTTCCTATTCCTATTCGATTAAAACCAACCCTTATTAAAGCTGATAAAACTTTATATCTTATTTCTGAAGTAGGTGTTGCAATATCTGCAGCAATACCTTTTAAATGAGCTGAATTATTTGAAGCTTTATAACCTCGTAATTTTAATTGCTCATTATATGCTTTTGTTCTAAAACCACTTGTAATTTTAAAACTTACGTTAGCTAGCTCTCTTGCTTCATCTAATTTTCTTACAAAATCCAATTTCATATATTTACCAGAACCCACTTCATCTGGAGAATCAAACTCTGATAAATGAAAAAATTTAATCTTTCTTTTTATTGGTAGATTTCTGTCGGTTTCGTAATAATATTGGTTGTGTTTGGTCATTTGTTTTATTAAATTTCCTAATAATTTCTTTAAGTTCCGCTTTAGACAAAATGCCTTTTTTATTTTTTTTTTCGCCAGCCATTTATTTCGTTTATTATTTTGACTATTGTATAAATACTAGCCACTAAATATGAAATAATTTTTAAACCTATTTCAACATCGCTTAAACTCATTCCTATTGCACCAACGTTTAACAATATTGTAGTTGGACAAAACTTATTAAATATTTCATTCATTTTTTTCAATTTATTTAATTTTAACAACATTCAAAACACACCCGTCTGGAATTGTTGTTATACCACTCGCAGATGACGCTCTACCGTCAATCCAAAATCCTATTTTTAATTCAAGCGATTCTTCTTCCCCTAATGAAGTTAATTCAACTATTGCTGTTGATGCTCCTGAGCCCTCGTAAACTGTTCCCCACGTTGAAGCTCCACCACTTGTTGCTGTCCCTCTATCATAATTATATACTTGCGTTCCTGCAACAGCGGTCCATTCTTCAGCAGAAGTTAATTTTTTATATAAATGAGCAGCGGCTAAAGTTCTGTTTGCTGTAGCTGAAACTGTTGAAGCAAACGAAAAGTTAACTAAATAAGTTCCAGTTAAAGAAATTCTTAAATTCCCTGACGCTAAACTAAAAGGAGAAACCAAAGTGTTTATTGCTAAATTTAATGTCAAATCTGTATAGCTAGAAACCGAACCAACAGTTCCTCCTGATGAAATACTTTGAGCAGACTCTGGACGAACTGAGGCAGACTTTAAAGCTACTGTACCAGACCCTCCACTATATTGAGGAATATTTAAAGTTGAACCAACTAAAGTTGATGCTCCGCTTGTTCCAGTTGTTGTTAATGTTAATGCACTTTGTTTTGTATCTGCATAAGCTTTAATGGATTCAGAGGTTGCTAATTTCGTAGCACTTGCTCCTTCCATAGTATCTGAATCTAAAAATCCGTCAATTGAAATACCTCCTTTTGTTAAGCTCGTTGCGCTTACATCAAACCCTGCTACTGTTCCTCTTGTTTTTCTATTACCTTGTTCAAACATATCTTTATAATTCATAACAATAAACGGATGATATGTTGTAAAATATTCTGGAGTTATAGACTCAAAAGAAATGCTTGTTGCGTCGCTTGCTACGTCTGCGGTTAAAGTTAATTTATACTCTGAGCCGTGGTCTGTTTGTAGATAAACACAATCCCCAGATTTTAATGAATAGTCAGTTCCATAAACAGCTTGCGAATTTTGATATAAATTTGGAGCAATAATATCTAAAGAAGTTATAGCCACATCTTCAACTAAATTTTCTGAACATTGTAATATAACAGTTTTTAAATTTATTGAATTTGTTTGTTGGTTCATTTGACGTTGATTTGAAGTACCAGTTCGGTAGTTCCCACCGCCTCCTTGTCTTATCATCATAGAACTTGAAGCAATAGCTCCGACCGTGACCTCAACCCACTCACCATCCCATATGTCATCTGTAATACTAAAATTACCTCTTCTAAAATAATACCTTGTTCCAACTTGGTTGTTGTTAGCATCATTATCCACATCGGTTATTACCCCAACTGGATTCATATAAAAAGGTTTATTATCTATTGAGTTTGTTGTGCCGGTAGGAGAATTCGTTATTTGCATTGTAGTCCTTCTTAACGTACGAGCTTGACATTGTTTTATTTGATGGTTTAAAAGGTCAACAAATGAATATCCTGAATCTTGTGTAGGAACAGAGGTGTCTTGCCAATCTTTTCTAGCCCAGTTTGCATAATTCCAATCAGTAAACACCCATGAACTTCCGTTGTAAACTTGTAAAGCGGAATCATCGTAAAATTCTGGACCGTCAGAATAAAAAACATCTCCCCAGTCTAAAACTTTTGAATCTTCTGTTTGTGTATTTATAAATATTGTATTTGTAGAAGCTTGATTTGTTGCTACAGGTTGAACTGAACTTAAATTACCATTAAAATATCCTGTAGACCAGTTTGGTGGATTTTGAGCCGAACCATCAACAGGATTTGTCATGTCAACAAAATCTTGTAAAGAAGCATAAGGGGAACCTGTTGCTACTGATATATCAACACCTAATTGATTAACAACTTTTGGAATAGGGAAACCTGCAATTGCAAAATGATATTTTGTCGCAGCCGCTTGAAACCCAGGGAAATTTAAATTTCTTAACGCTACAGTTTGCGTACCACCAACAGGGAAAGGCCCTTGGTTTAAAGATAAATCAATATAAGGTCCCCAATTATTCCAATTCCAGTTTCCTGAAAACGGTTTTGTAGTGTCCCAAGAATAACTATTATTTGAAGCATTAAATGATAATGATGCGTAAATACCTGGTCCAGGGCCTCCATAAGCTGAGTCTTTTTGAACAACTGTCGCTGCTGGATTAACAGCCCATATTATACCCCAAACAGCCCCCATTGACCATTGCGTTAACCACCAATACCCTGCTGGAGTTGTTATATCAACAAACCAGTTTGTTCTAAATTTATACGAATCACTATTTATTAGCGACTCAGTTAAATTATAACTTTGCGGCACTCCTGGAACAGTTGTATTACCCCCTAAATTTGAAATAAAAGGCCACCCTGGAAATATATTTTGAAAACCTTCATGAACTAAATTTGTTTTTACTTCTTTTATTACTGGTAAAAATTTGTAAATACCACCTTCTAATTTTTGAATTCTTTCACCTGGATTTGAAACATTTGCACATTTTAAATCAAATCTTGCATATTCTCGATTTCCTATTGAAGCTGTTCTGTTTCCGTATACACTACCATCAGCTCTAAACCTTTGTGAATATTGGTCAAGTGGAACTGACCACTTTGTGCTTGCGTTGGCCCCTATTGCTTCAACATGATATTCAAAAATTTGTGTTATATAATATAAGCCATTCCAAAATATAATTCGAGCACCCCAAGAACGTAAAATTTGTTTTAATACTTCATAAGCACTTGCTATTGTTCTTTGACCATTTGCGGGGTTTGTTTTATCTGCCCATTTTACCGTGCATTTTGTTAATCTCCAAACATCTCTTGACCCAAAAATTTGATTTGGAGCCCCATAACTTCCCATTGATGTATTATACCAACGAATGGTTGTTTTCATCGCGGTTTTAGTTGAAGCGTCATCATAAAATCCCCCGGGATTTGCTTGACAAACAAAATGTTTTGTATGTTGTAAAACTTGACCCATCCAATAAGCAATAGTTTTATGACCCATTGCACGATAACTTTCCGCGGTTGTATCAACATTTTCAGATTTAAATTCAATTTCTTTTAGTTTACCAAGACCATCTGTAAAAGTTAATTCAACAGGAAATGGAATTCTCATATCTGGCAAAGTATCAAGGTCATGTAAATATTCACCATACCATATAGTTGTTCCTCCAAATAAATTTACAGTTATAAAAACATCTCCTTCATTATAAGGTAAATAGCTTGCTCCACTAACACCTAAAATATCATCAATAAATTCTTCATGAAAAACCGTATCAACGACCATTCCTAAAGAAAGTTTTGAACCTACTATTGGAGCAAATTTTTCGTCTCCTTCACAGTCATAAATAATATTTAATCCGCTTTCAGTAGTTTTTAAATCTTGAACGCCTCCACTGCCATCCCATTTTTTATCATAAATTTTAATTTCATAAACTCGTTGCGTTGGAGCTTCAACTAAACCCTGAAATCTTACTGAAAAAGCACTATTTATTGTCGCCATTATATATATCTATTTAATCCAATGTTAGCTTTATCACTTGACAAAACAATTTCGTTTCCAGAAATTGAACCAACAACTTTAACTGTTTGGTTTGTTTTACCTAGTATATTTTGTAATTTACTTAACGGAGCAATTACCTCCGGGTCGTTTTGTGCGTTTATATTATCTCCAACTATTGCATTAACCGGAGAAAATGCTAGTCCCCCTTTTGCTAATGGTAAAGGTTGAGCGGCTATAGCTGCTATTTGAGCTCCCCCAAGGATTCCAGCTATAATTGAAAGGGGTATATTAGGCAAAGCTTTAGTTATCGCGGCAGCGGTGTTAATTATAGCGTTAAACAAAGCCATCTTTTTTTCTCTCCTAGCTGCTTTTTTGTCTAGTTCTTTTTTACGCTCTGCATATCTCGCATCAATACTTTCTTTTCTTTTATTAAATTCTTCTTCTGATAATCCTTTAGCTTCAAGACTTGCAATTTCTGCAGCATACTCATTATTCATTCTCCCTATTTCATTTTGATGTCGCTGTTGTGCGATAGCATCTAATTGAGCCATTGTTCCACCTATAAAATCCGTCACGGTCATAGTTATTTCTTGAGTTTTAGCTCCCCAGCTTGTCCAATCCTGGTCTTGCTTTGCAAAGTATTTTTTCCACTCAGCACTCATACCTTCTAAGTGTGTACGTAAAGCGGATTTTTGACTTGGTAAATTTGCAGTCCAATCCTGCATAACGTTTGAAGGACCACCTCCACCACCACCACCACCACCTCCGG
>CEON01118903.1_pt1 | contig 15693 bp, 5 predicted proteins | sample 530291 | NCBI WGS metagenome assembly CEON01 (sample SAMEA2619888, study PRJEB7988) | marine metagenome | biome: marine biome (ENVO:00000447); feature: surface water layer (ENVO:00002042); material: "saline water (ENVO:00002010), including plankton (ENVO:xxxxxxxx)" | depth 5 m
ACTATCCTGACCTTGCGTCCCTTGTATTGGAACTTGATTGAATCCAACCCGTCTTTCATTGGCCCTGCTCGGAGTTTAAGTTTGTCTTTCGCTAACTTCTGACGGTTGCTTTTCTTTATTTCTTCCATCGACATATCGGGGTTCTCGTCAATGTATATCTGGAAGAATGGGCCATAATAGTGCGATAAGGCATCTGCCGTTGACATCACTGCCGCCACTGTTGATGTTGGCGAACTCCAGTCCTTGGACTTTATTTCCTCCATCCACCTGAGTTGATTCATCAGTCTTGTAGTGTAAGTTTCGCTTCTGTGCTTGGAGACTAGGTTTCTGACTAACTCAAAGTTATCTGCATCCCCCATCATCTTAGGGTAGTCATGCATCCAAACCATATCGTGTACCAACTGCTTGTCTTCTGGTTCATCGCTGTTAAGAATAGCATTGGCGATTGTCTTGACGTGTTCCAAGTGATGTTCGACATACCAATCGTTTGCCGCTCGACGCGCTTCGACCTCTATCGGACAATGGCTTGGATTACGCATTGCCTTCGTCTTCTCCTTCATCTCCTCGATGAAGGAAGCGTATATCTTCTGAGCATCCTTGATGCCCTTCGTCGCATTGGGATGGAACCTCGCTCTTTGCTCCATAGCCATCGCCGCTTGCACCTTGTGAGCGTGAGTCCTATCTGATTGCTTGATTAACCGTATCGACTTCCTAGCGGTCTCAGCGTCCTTAAACCCCAAGCCTTGGATTGTCCCTTCGGGGTCTTCGTCCGTGTAAAGGTCGGAATGCTCGCTAGGGTCTTGTCCTTCGTACTTCTTTGGGATTCTCGGATTCATCCTTGTGTTGGTGACAGCCATGACTCCCTCAAGACCAAACATCGCCTTGAATTTGTTGAAGGAGTCCCTTAGCGATGGCTCTCCCCATAGAATCCACCTCGACAATGCACCTGCGGTCATTGGGTTCTCCCAGTCCTCGCCCATGTTCCTGTGTCTCGCTAGATACCGCTTCATCCTCTCAGGGTCTTTGTGTTGGGTGTAATCGCTCATTCCCCTAGCACCGAAGTGAACCGTTCTGATTTTCTTGTCGTTCTCATCGAAGAAGTAAGCGACCAACTTCTTCGCCTTATTGGGACTCTCCTCGATTCTTATCGACTTGGGCCTCTTCTGCGGATTGGTGCTTGGTGTTTCCCTTGGGTTCTGCACTACGTGGGAAATCTTCGGCTCGGATTCCGAGTGTGCCTGTAATGCGGTGATGGGAATTGTCTGAGCAGTTAGGTAACTAGAACCATCCCCGAAGATTGCTAGTTCCCTCTTGTTGGGATTTTTTTTTGACTGACCTACTGGTAATCCGAAACCTACGTTCAGGATGTCTCCGACTATCACTATGCTGTCTTGCACCCTCTCCTTAACGACCGGAACTATCTCAGTTCTCGCATAGTCTATGCCTTTACTGAACGTTTCAACGGCGCTCTTGAATGCGTTGGATATTGAATTCTTCGATGGCATAAAGGCGAACGACTTACCTTTGGGAGCAACCTTACCGATGTATGGGGAGTCCTGTGCGTTTGAGTCGATGAGCAATACCCCACCGCTTCTGAACTCGTTCTTGCTGTAACCCCTGCGGTGTCCCTTCTTTCCGTATCCTATGGATGCAACCAAGTCGCCCCGTTCCTCCATCTCGTTGTACACTTCGTCCGATACCTGAATGACGTGCGGTTGGTTCCCCCCGACTTCCTCGGTGGTGTAAATCGTCGCTACTTTGCTATTGTCAACTATCTGCTTGAGTGAGTTGATTACCTTGGTCTGCACTTCAGGGATGGGTGACATAATCTCCACTACCTTCCCTTCGTTGGGATTCCTAGCGGGCATGGCGGTTCCCACTACTACGTCTTCTTCCTCGACTTTCAAACCGTACTTGCCCAGTTGGTCAACTAGTTTGTTGTATGCCTCTAGAGCGACCTGAGTTGGTGACATGGTCTTTGAATGCGGGAATCCCGTTGACGGGGTGAATAGGTTCACGGTTCCGGTGGTACTCCAAATCGTCATTGTGGCAGAAGTGTCATCAACGGGAATCTGGACTTGGTAATTATAGAGATGCCTCTTTCCTTCCTTCTTTCCTGTGGCACCTGTCGTGCTGAACCCTTCCTCTCCAATCGCTTCCTTGAAGACCTCCATGTTCCTGAAAACCGACATTGGCAGTTTAGCCATGAAGTCCGTTTTGTGAATCGTCGGCCCTTGTGGTTTCGGGGGTGGGTTCACTCCTACTTTCATCAGGTTCTTCTGCGGAGATGGAACCATGTCGTTCATTTTTGAGTCGAATTGTAGCGTCTCGGGAATGGGAGGAATGTTTCCTTCTTCATCAGGTTTGGGTCTGTATATGTCACGGTTCAAGCGACCCATAGCGTCGGCAACCGCCTTGCTCATCTTGTCTGCCAGTAGGGTCATTATCTCGTAAGTCGCCCTATCCTTGTCCCTAGTACCCTTCTTGACTTCATCCATAGCCTCTATGCTTTGTATCGAGAAGTCTGCTAGTGGTAGTATGAAGTAGTGATTACCCGCTAGTGTCACTGCTGATTCTAGATATACATCGCCTTGTAGTATAGCGTCTAACATTACTATGTCATCCCTTATTACTTTCTCATCTATCTCTAGATAATCTAGTATCTCTTCTATGCGTGTTGAGTCGCCACCTCCATCTCTCACCTTCCTGTCGTTCGCCCTGATGTCATGGCTCAAAAGGAGAATCCCGAGTATGTCCCAGTAGTTGTAGTTCTGACCGTGGAACATGGTACTCATGTAATGGTCGAACCTTCTTTCGTCTCCGGGGAAGAACTTGAAGTATCCTAGGCTTCTGTTATCGTACTTATGTACGAAGAACTTGGAGTGCCAGTAGGCGTACTTCTCATAGATTGACTCCCCTGCGCCGAATTCCGGCCATGAGTACTCGCCCGACTTTATGTCGTTGAGTGGCTTTGCGATGTACTCATCGCCCATGTGCAAGTCCTCAAATCCCTTGTTGCCGGGATTCTTTCTGACCTTGTAGTAGCACTTGTACTTGACAGTGAAGTAGTTCTTGTACTTCTTGTTGAGCCACTTCACTATCTCCCTAGTGACCTTCTCGCAATAGTAAAGGTCATCATCGTAGTTCTCGGAAGGGGTGGTTTCATCGAGCCTCTTTCCTACTTCGTCTATCTGATTATCCAATTCCTCGATGAACTTGTCTTCGTCTATCTTGACGTAGGTGTTCTTCTTGTCCTTTTTTGGCACTATGTGGAAGTAGTCCATCCTGTCTGCCATCACTGTGAAGAAGTGGCGAATGTTCCTTGGTTCGTGACTCATGTCGAAGTAAAGCAAGTAGTCGTCGGGGGATGACAACGATGGCTCGTCCTTCTTGGGGTGGGTGTGATAGAACATGGTTGCCTTCTTCGGAGCCTTCGTGATTTTTATCTTCGGCATTATCAATGATGCCCGTCGGTAGTACAGTTTTTTGCCGTCGGCATACCCGTAGTTCTCCCCCATGTTTGAGACTAAGTCGAATAGTTTGTTTCTCCCTGCTGGTGTATCGAATCTCTTGTATGGGTACACTCGGAAGTATGTCTCGGGCTTGGTCATCTCCATCTTGGAGTACTCTTGGTTGAAGTCCTCAAGTGCGGTTAGTTGCTTTTGAACCGGGTTGGTATTTGCCAAAGGCACTAGTTCGACTTGGCCCGAAACGGTGAGTGACCCGTTTGAAAATTGATGGGAGTAGTCGTGATTGCGAAGTATGTGGTCTATCCCATCTATTGTTACCATTTGCGTTCCATAGAACGTTCGTAAGAACTTGGGAACTTCCGAGAAATTGACGCTGTTGGGAAATGTAATCTTGTACTTGAACAACCCGTCCTTGAGTGTTGACTTAGACTCAAGAACCTTCAGCCCGTTCACCACGTCGCCGGAAGTGGGAAATCCCAACTGCGTGGTGAGGTCATTCTGTATCTTCTTGTTCTTCGCTTGGGTCGTATTCTTCGGACTCAACATCTTCCTCATCCACCTCCTGATACATGTCACCCAGTGTGCTTTCTAGCACTCCGCCTTCTATTCGCCCACCTAGAGTAGCGTTGATTATCGTTTCCTCGTCTTCTGTCAGAAGGAACTTCTTTCTTGCTTCTCGCATCTGCCTCTCCTTCTCAAGAAGCCCAGTAGCCCACTGTGGGAACACCCCCTTGCTGTACCTCTCCCAAGGCTCTTTCGCTTCGGTCATGCGCTCCCATTGGTCGTACTCGTATTCGTATTTCGATACCATTTCGTCCCAAAGGTCTTGCTTGACTATTGGATTTGAAATCACTTCCTCGGAAAGTGACTTCATGTGGTTGAATGGGACAGGGGTGAGGCTAGCCTTCTCCTTCTCGTTCAACTCCTTCATTCTTTCAACATAGTTGGCATCGGTTCGGGTCCAAGTGTTGACATTAGGTGGTTTGTCCCCACCGGGAACCCTGTTCATGGTAGCCATGACTACCTTCAAGTCCTCCTTCTCTTGGTCTAAGTTCTTCACTACTTCTGAGTCTGCTTGTTCGGAGTAAAACTTGGGTTGTTTGAGAGTGCCATCCATAGTGACCACTCTAGTTCCGTCTTGTCCGTACCCCCTAGTGTCGTCCACGGCGTTCTGAAACTGTGGGGGGAGACTGGTAACTGCGTAGTATGGGACGTTGTTTCCATACACCAAGGTGTTTCGGTCAACGAACAACTTGTAGCCGTCATCGTTCGGGTCTAGCAATCCCTTGTCGGCCTTGTTGAAACGTTCGTATGCCTTCTTGAACTCCGGTTCAGGACCGCTTTGTGGGCCGCTGAATAATGGTGGGAACGCTCGTTTGCCACCATAGTAATGCACGTCCATGTATCCACCACCCTTGAGAAGAACCCTTCTTGGTTCCCCATCGGGTGTTGGTTCGGCATCGAGGATGGTGTGGTACATTGCATCGGGTCCGGCATTCAACTTGCTTTGCACTCCGAAGAATGCTGGGTTGCGCTTCACCTCTATGTTCTCGACTGATACGACGTGGAACTTGAAGCCGGGTATGGTGTCGGGTGATACCACTTCCTTCTTCGGCGGGTAGTTGCTCGCTATTGCCGAAAGTAGGCTTGCCATAACTTCGTTTAGATTGTCATCACTCTCCCCGGCTAGAACGTCGTTCCTTCGTAATTTCAAGGAATCATCCTCTAGTTCGCAATAGACCCACCAGAACCTATCCTCGTCTATCACCATGTGCCAATTGATGCCGAAGTTAACGCAAAGTTTGGTGTAGTTGATTACGTCGACCCCACGAAGTCTGAACGGTTGTCTGATTGATATGAAGGAAAAGTTGGCATTTACCATTTCCTCATCATCGCCGAAAGTCGCCCAACCGTCGTTCTCGTTGTAGTACATTCGCTTCTTCTTCACGAATCCCACCAAGTCCATCTTCTTTGCCAGCCTTCTGAACTTCTTGTATGTCTTCGGGGTCAACCGCCAAGGCTCGACCGAGTTCGGCTCTTCGCTCAATCGAGCATTCTTGTACTCATCTAGTGAGTACCACTTGGAGTACCAAGGATTCGGAAGAATCATCGGTACTTCCAATCGGTTTGGCCCGTACCTCTTGCTTCCGATGTAAATCAATGGGTCTTGTTGTGGGCCGACATCCGAGAGTCTCTCGGCATTCAGATTATCCTGAATCTTCACTACCCTCGCTCCTAGCAACTTGTTTCCGAATCGTTGAGTCTTCACTGTGTCATCGAAGATGAAACTGCGGTCCCTTTTTGCCAAGGTGGTGTATCTGAATGGGACTACTATGTTCATTATGTCGCTTATGTCGTCGTACTCGACCTCGACTACTACCTTTGGTTCCACCATCTCCATGTTTATCTGATTCTGCCTCTTCTTCTCGGCAGGTATCGGGACGACGTTCTCGTACCTTTGCACTAACTCCCCGGTCTTCTCATTGACGTAGGAGACATCCTTGCCACGAAGGAGTTCTTTCAGTCTCCCTCTCTCCTTCCCCTTCAATGCTATCGAAGCCTTAGCCATTAGGTAGTAAAGCGGTGACTTGTTGCGACCTCCCCTCTTTAGCAAGGCGACGTACACCGGGCCTATGTCATCAGGTGAGTCTTTGAGGTAGGCATCGCTGGTGTCGTCTATCCCTATCACTGCCATGTTGATTGTGTTCTTTCCGGACACTAGGTAGTTCTCCTTGCCCATGACTATCATTCTGCTTCCCTTCCTTGTCTCTCGTAGTTTCTTGTAAGTCTCCTTGAGAACCCTACCCACCGGGCTTGGTAGTGTGAACATCGGTGATGGCGTGGTTCTCTTGGTGTTGACCTTGAGCAGTTCCTCTTCCATTTTCTCCATTGGGACTTCCCCGCCGTCTATTGATGATATGAAGTTAGCAACGAAGTGGAACTTCTTCGCACTCACGCTATCGGTGTCGGGGTCTAGCAGGTATGATAGGATGTCCGTCTCTTCGGCATCAACCCCTACGGAATCCTTCATCACTACCTGTCCTACTAAGGTTAGTTCTCTCCTACCCTCACTCTCACAGTATCTCTCTATGTCCCTAGTAATGTAATCCGAGTGTATTACTATACCTGTTCTAGTTACTAGTATAGCACGTGTTGGGTCGATTGTCGCGGTACCTGCGATGGTCTTGTTCTCCTTCAACAACTTCCCGTTGAACTTGAACCCGCCCTTGTGACGATACTCAAGTACCGCATCGACACCCCTAGCCATAGTGGTTGCGAATACCTTCTCTTCCTTTCCTATCTTCTCCACTATCTGCTCGGGCTTGACCTTAGTGTACTGGTATATGTCGGTTATAGCCTTCAACTTCGGGTACGAGTCGTGCTTCCCTTCGACCCTCTCGGCGCGAGCAGGGGTCTCCAAGTCACCTTCAGATTCGTAGTCCTGTCCCACTTCCACCGTATCGAAGAAGTCGGTGACTAACCTAGCGAGATTGTCGAAGTTTGCTATCACGTTCTCGGGGTGGGAGTGTTGGTTTTGGTCGAAGTTCCTCAAGTCCCCCAGCGTGAGGGGTATCGCCGATAGGCCAGTCCAAGACTTCGCACCTGTCGCTTGTTGGGATGGATAATGTAGGCTGAAGAACATACGAATCGGTTGGTCTTTCTGGAAGGTTCTAGAATCGAAGTGCATGGTGTCGTTGGCAATTGCTAACTCCTTTGCTGAGTTCTGACCATAGTGTCCGTACTCAGTCAGTATTCTTCGGAAGTAGTCCTCGGACTCTCGCATGTCCCAATCCGGTTGGCCTTCCTTTTTCCCTACCCAAATCTGGTATGAGTAACCAGTGTGCATGATTATGTTTGGGTGTCCTAGGCTGTCGAGCCTCTTCACTATCTTGGTTATGATGTCCTTCGTCTCCTTCCTGCCCAACTTGGCTGGATTGTCGCAATCAATCACTGATACCTTGATGTTCTTCCCAGTAGTGGTTGGGTTCCACCACATGTACCTCAGTGACGAGTCCCTCGCCGCAGGAAACTGCGAGTCTCCGGGCGGAAACCTAGAGTTGTTGAGGAAGTACTGCAATTCCTCTTCTGAGTCTATCGTAACGAAATTTCCATTGGATGACTTTCTCGCGACGGGGAGTGGGCCTCCAGACCCGCTGGATAGCCCAGTGCTATACCTCCCGATTGATATGGGATGGTGCATGGTGAGTCTTAGCATCAAGGGCAGGACTTTCTTGAAGTACACTTGGATTCTGCTCTTTACCTTCTGTGACTCCAAAGTCGCTTTCCTGAATGCAGGGTGTCTCGTTCTTTCCTCATGTGACAGGTCGTCCCATTCCTGCTGGGTCAATCCCGAAGCCAACGCATTGTCTAGCGCATAGTCGTCCAGTGTCTTCGGAACAGGATTGTAATAGAACGGGTTGGTAGTTTCAGAAAGTCTCCCATATGTCTCTTGTACCATCTTCTCCAACACTGGTCTCAGTTCCGAAGCCAAGTCCTTGTAAGAGCGACCTGCCATATCGAATGCCTTCTCTCCCGTCTCAGGGTGTTTGTTATCGGCGGTTCTGAATGGAACTGAGCCTACGAAGAAGAGTACGTTCTTGGAATCCAAGAATTGCTCCAAGAAGAACTCTATGTCGTCTTTGGTAATCTCGGTGCTTAGTCTCTCGTTTATCTTTACTTGGACGTATTCGCTGAATATCTCCTTGACTTGCCCGTACTCGCTCATTTTCATTCACCCCTCAATGGGTGTCCGGGTGGGGCGATGGGGGTGACATCGTAAATTCTATCCGGGTCTTGCACCTTCCGTATCGTGTCATCTCTAATTTGGTCTATCTGCTGTTGGTTCAACCTGTCGGCAACGAAAGTCTGCCTTTGGGTGAATGGGACGTGCAAGTGCGCTCTCATTATCGAGATTATCGTTCCGTAAGGCTTGAATCGGAACCAAGTCCCCTTCAGGCTCTTCTTTGAGTTGTCGTTCTTCAATCTAGCCATGAACTCGGACTTCAGTGTTTCTGAATCGGACGAGGCTATCTTCATCTGCTCGACTTGGCTGATAATCTCACGCGGGATTGCGAAGTTGTTTGAATAGACGCTTCCCAAGTGGTCTATGTACTCGTTCAACTTCTTCTGGTAGTAACCCTCTTCGACTTCTATCGCACCACCCATCTGAGGGTCTCTCCTTAGTTTCTGAATAGTGTTGTCCCCCAACCAAGACGGGGGGTAGTGGCTCTTAATCAAAGTCGCTCTTCCTAACCTATCATTGAGGGAGTTGAACAACCTGTTGAAGAACAAGTGTGGTTTAACCCCACCTATGTCGAACAATCCACTGGTTCTATTCCTGACCGAACCCCACATGGCAAACGCAAACTCCTTGTCCTTCGGGGTACCACTCTCAATCTCAAAGGTGTTCGCTATCGTCATCTGATTGTACACCTGTATGTAGTCAGCGATAATCTCCTTCAACAAGGGACTGTCGATGTCGTAAAACACCGTTCTCTTCGGCATGTAGCCTAGACTGAGGTTCGTGTTAATCGGAACGTAGGTACCCGGAGGCGTTCCGGGGGGCATTGAAAGTTCGGGTCGCGTTGGTGGTGGTGGGCCTCCGGCTACTGGGGCTGGTGGCGACCTCAAGCCGAATCCCAAATTGTTGGAACCCAATGGGTCGTCGTACTGCAACTGCGCGGTATAGTCACTGCTAGTGACTTCATCCTTGCGAATCGCGTATTGGGTCGTATCGGACAGCAAGGAAGCCATCCACCCGACCTCTTGCTCAAGGATGTCGTTGCTGTAAAAGTCGTCCATAGCCTTCGTGTTGACTAGTTTGCTTCGCATATTAGCCAAGGTCGAGATGGTGTAGTACGCTCGTATGTTGGCAAGGAAATCCAACAAGCCCAAACGTTTCTGACCCTTCTTGTTCTTAGGTGGCTTCCTATTCAGAATCCTAGGAACGTCAGGTAGGTTGGTTGCCCTAGTATAAGCCCTGATGTTCGGGTACTGCTGGTTGACCGTGCTGTTTCTCACTGAGACGTTCAACCCCGAAGAAAGGTACCTCATCTTCAGTTGTTGCTCAAACTGGTTGTCGTTGATTTGGTCCCTGAACCTGAACTCCTCGGGGAAGTAAAGCAAGGTCTGTAAGGTCGCTAGGGTGTCGAAAACGATTCTTTGGAACACCAAGCCCTCGATAGGAAGTGGTCTTGGTTGTTTCTTCTTCTTCTTGTCCTTGCCACCGAAACGAGCCTCGCCCGTCAGTTCGACGGTGTCCGGGTCGTAGGTGTATGATGCTTTTAGTTGGCTTATTGGAATCCACCTCCAACTCGTAGGGTCATTGACATCGACATCACCCAAGTTTGCTGGGTCTTCATTCGCCCAAATCTTTCCATTCACCATGATTGCGACCCCGCTTCGCCCCGGTGGTGGGGATGCGCTGTATATCTGAACGGTCGAAGCGGAAGAGTCGTAGGCATATCCGGGGTCTTGTTGGAAAGTTGCGGAAGACGAGGAGTGCTGGTCTGAGTTCATTGGGTCTTCCAAATCCCTTCTGAGAGCGTTGTTGGATATGGAGACCTCGTCGCCTACCATGAACTGTTGTGACCCGGTTCGGAAAAGCAATTCTGCAACCCTCCGTACTGCGGCTCTATTTCCGTTAGTTGCGTTTTTCCTGTATATACTGCGGTTTGTATCACTGACAAGGTCGTACATTTCCTTGTTGTCAGGTATTACACCGGAAACGAAGTTAGGTGGTCGTGGGTCATCCAGACCATTAGGCCCGACATCGGGGATTATCGTTATTCCAGCATCAGTCCACAATTGAGTCAAATCTTGGTTCTTCATCAACATGCGGATGAAGACGTTCATCACTGGGGATATTCTTTCGTCTATCGTATCGAAGTTCCAATCGAAGCCACATCCAACCCCGTCACTCCGATGGTTTTGCTGGAACACGAAGTACTCGGCATTGAATTGATTGGTGTCTGCCTCTAGTGGTGTTGCCCCAGCCGGATTCATCGGACCTGCTCTAGCAGGGGTGAAAATCCCCAGTTTGTCCAAGGCGTTGACACATGCCATCATCTCTTCCACGAAAATACTCTTCAACTCGTCAGTTCGATTACCAGTCTCATGTATCTTTACGACTTGCGTCCCAATGCTCGGAAGCAAGTACCTGCTCCCCAATCCATCGCCTTGAAGGTCTTCCACCAACCAAGGAATCACGCCTGTCGTACTGTCAATGTGGGTGATGTTGTTGTATGTGCTGACATCTTGGTAAAGACCGTTCAAGGTGTCATCCTGACACTCATTAATGAATGGATTCAACGGGTATGTCGCGTAAAGTCCGGCTGGTGGTGCGACTGGAAGTGGGAGAAGTGCGGCTGGGTCGGAAAAGTCAGCCGTTGAAACCTGAAGGGTTGTGTGGTCAACCACCTGCCTCATTTGGAGGCGAGTCATCGCTGGATTTGGTGCGGCGGCGGGAACGTAATCGAGGGTGTAGTCACCATACACGTGATTGAAGGTCAAAGCGGGTAGTGTCACTGCCGCATTGTTGAGATTGGCCGCTCCCGCAGGTGGGCTGATGAGACTGTGTACGTTCAATTCGTAGTGTTCCAGAATGTGGTTCACCACGTTAGTGGTGTACTTGCTGTCGACGAAGGATACGTCCTCGGATTTGGTTGATGCCGCGAGAAGACCATTACCTAGTGAAGAAGCCAAACCCCTCCCTCACTAGTTTCTGTTCCCCATGTACCTAGCAATAACTACTGCTATGGCGGTGATGCCGATGTAGCGCCACGTGCTTCTGTTCAGCGCAGTTTCCTTTTCCAGCCATTTGTAAGTGTCATTGTTCTTGTCGAATGGCACGTATAGCGCCCCCGATACTGTTCTGATTCCCTTCATCTAACCACCTAGAAAAACTCTTTACCTATCCTTGACAATTTTGCGTTGTTCGCCGCCGTAGTCAGCGATACGCTCGCGTCCTTCAACATCGTCACAGCGACTACCGCTAATGAAAGTGCCTGTATTGACTTCCAATAGTCCTCTTTGAAATACCCGAACTTAGCCAACTTAGGGTGCTTGCCAAATCCAAATATTCCCTGCTTGCCGACCGTGTTCATAGCGGTCTTCGTTGTCGTCATGATGAGAAGAACCCCGGAGAATGCCTTGACGTAAGACCAGTTCTCCTTGCTGACTCCTAAGACGTAGTTCGGTTCTGCCATAATATCCCTCAATCATAAATCCACGCGATGCCCTTGTCATCGGTCTTTATCTTCCAAGTGCCACCTGTGATTACCAGCATCGGCTTTCCATTCTCAGGCATGGTAGCGTACAGTTGGGGGAAGTTCCCGTCTTTGGTTTCCTCGTTGAAAGTATGGCTGTACTTCTGCTTGGTATTGCCATCCTCCTTACCTGACATATACCCTATCTGCCAACATCCTCCCTCTCCTACTTGATACCATACATCACCTATGTCTATCTTCTTAGTCTCTATCTTCTCAGGGGCTTTGTTGTTCATGTGTCGATACAACTTCTCAGCCTTCTTTATCTTGGACTTGGATGCGGGGTTCTTCTTCGGTGGATTACGACTTGGTGGAAGTGGGACTGGTCTAATCACTCCTTCCGTTTGAGTTTCACTTCCCTCGTAATGACCATAGGCTATTTTACCATCCCTTGGCTCGGTGTGTAATTGGTAATTTGCGATTTTGCTATTGCCGAAGAACGTCCAATACAGTGGTACTTGGTATTTGTTTGCTAACTCTCGTCCTCTTGCTAACATTTCGTCTTTGTCAAGGTATTGTTTGGTCAACGGTGGCATGGGTGGCAAGTTGCTCGGGTTGCCTTTGTACGCTATCCTCTCCCATGCGGCCTTGCCGTAGTACTTCTTGACTAAGTCGCCAATCACCGCATATCGCTGGCCTGTATCGGGGAAGTCGTCTTGCATCTGCTTGTTCTTGAACATCAGGTTGTTCTTGTACTGCTTCGCTGGTTCCAATCGGTACTTGCCGTTGCTGAGTTTCTTCCGGCGTGGTTTGGGCAGTGGCTTCTTCGGTGGGTTGTCATCCTCATAGATTGCGTCATCCTCCTTGTCCTTGAACTCCGCAAGCAACCTTGCTGACAAATCAGGGTCATCAGTCCCCATTACTATCGGACGACCGTACCTGTCTCGTACCACGCGAGGGTGATGGGGGTTCTCCTTCACCGTGTACCCTGTGTAGTGCTTTATGGAGTCATAAAGACCGGGGATTCCTAGGTCTCTCATGGCATCTAGGTTCCTTTGGTCGTCATCGAACACCATGTCAATCTGATACGAACCTTGCAGTTGGCGCACCATCTCGGCTTTGAACTCAAAGGACTTCTTCGGCCCACTCTTTGAGAATACCAAATCACCACCATCGAACGACCTGTGTATTGGAAAGTTCTTCTCCCTCAATTGGTTAATCGTCCTGTCTTGGTACATCTTCGGACGTGCTGTCAGATAGATGATTGTGTATCCCTTCTTCTCCAATTTGGACATCAGGGTCTTTGCTCCGGGGATTGGCTTGTCCTTCCCGAGAGCCTTAGCCGAGTAAATGAACTCGTTCCTCTTCTTCCAAGCGGCACCGTCGCTCATCATCTTCTTCTTCACTGGGAGACCGTCCTTGTCTGCCACGCCAGCCCTGATAGCATCCGTGTATCGTTGCTTGGTGTTCAGTATGGTCTCGTCTATGTCGAATATCACTGCTTTCTTGATTACCTGCTCCTGCCTAGAATAGAGGGGATTCTCCAAAACTCTTCCGGGTATTGCTGTCGAACACGTCACGCATCGGGAACTGTTCGCGTTGTTGACAGTACCGCACACTAAGCAAGTGTACACCTCCGACATCGTTCACCGCACCGGGTGTTCGCTTAAGTGTGTACTGCTCGTCATTACGGGTTGAAAGCCGCACATCTTTGGTCTAAAACGGCGGCATTCACGCCGGGTAGTGGTGCTATTCCATTGAACGTAGCCTGTACGTTTGGCAAAACTGCTAGCAGGTTGTTGTTGTTTATCGCAACAAAGACAACATTGGGGAAGAACTGTATAATCTGATTGACTAAGGCGTTTGTCACGGCTAGTGATGTGGCGTTAGCAGGTGCTACGTTGAACAACACTGGCATTTCCTCTTGCAACTGACGAGTCAAAGAAGGCAAGGTGAAGAAGTCATTGTCGTTCATAGCGTTCTCAAACTGGAACGAGAAGTCGGCGAACATGTTGTTTTGGTAAGTCCCGAACTCGCCCGGTATGATGTTCGGATTCCCATCGGGGATTTGTAGGAGTTCCTGCACTGGGCCGTTCAAGTCAAGGAAAATCCTTTGCAACTCATCGTTGATTTGTTCGACGAGAACCAGTGCGGCATTGGCGCTTGCGATTATGTTCTGCAAAAGATTCAGGTTCGGAGAGCCAAACTCATCGAAGAACTGCTCTTCCCTTTGGGCCAACGCGACGAACCCCTGCAACCTGAGTACCATCCTGTCGGCGCTTGACGGTTGGTTGTTATCATTGATGTAGTCATCCAAGACGGCTTGAACGTCGTTCTTCAAGTTCTGCAAGGTGTTTCCCGGTGCATTCGGTTGAATGAGGAGGCTCGTTATCTCCTGCCATCGGGTGTTAGCATTTGCGTAGGTTTGAGCCAAATCCTGCGCCAAGTTTTGGTATGCGCCTTGTATGTTTTGCAGATTCAGATTAAACATGTTATTCAGGTTTGGGTGTTGTAATTGGACAACTTGGTTTGCCAATTGACCGACTATTCCCTGTCGTTGGGCCTGAGTCATGTTGGGGAATCCGAAGTCATAGTCCCCTGCGGGTTGGAAGGCTTGTCGCATCAAGCGCATGAAGTTCCGGTAATTATTCATGTTGCTTATTGCCATGTTAGTGTCGGGAAGGTACTCGGGGTTGTGACCAGCCACGCCGAAGGCTGGGTTCGGCACTTGGCTTCCATCTGGTCCGGCTTGTGGCGGGGCGTTTTGGAATGCCTGTGTTATGTCTTCTAGTATTAGGTCGTACTCGGTAGCCCACTCGGGGTTCGGACCGACATTGGTGCCTCTCAGTATCCCTCTAAGGTCGTTCAGTATCAATTGCTCATCGCCGTCGTAAAGGGTTCCGGCGTTCAATCTAGGGAGAAGCACCCCATCAATCAAACCATCACCGTCACCATTGACGAACTGCTGGAAGGTGGCATAAGTCCTAAGTTGCCTCTCAGATTGCTCTCTTCTCTCTTCAGGCATACCTTCAGGTAGGAAATTCTCTAGGAACTCAGGGTCTCTAATCTCCCTTACTATGTCTGTGTCCAACTGCGAGATACGCCTAGGTGGTCCGGCTAGTCTCCCGCCTTGTATCACTTGCCCCAACCCTATTCTGTTGTCCATTCTCCGAAGGGTCTCCTTCAAGAACCAAAGTGTGAATGCCCTGTCCTTCTCGGTCAGTGTGTAGCCACGTACACGGCTCTTCCTCTCGACTTCCAAGAACAGTGAAAGGAAGGGGACCATCTGCTCATGCTTCCTGTTACCGAGACCTAATGGTTGTGGTAGCATCAGAACCCTGTCCCTAACCTCGTCTCTAATCTCGGCGAGGTCTGTTCTAATCTGCCGTAGTTTCGCGAGTCCCTGCGTGTAGTTGGTTCCGGCTCTCCATCCACTGTGATGCCAAAACCCGTTCTGTCCCTCTTCCTTGTACTTCGCGAACCGAGTCCCGCCAAACTTCGCTCTCAGGAGGTGCCTTATTCGATTCCCGAACAAGTCCTTTTGGTCTTGATTCCACATAACCGCTGAAGGAAGTTCATAGGTAACGGCTGGTGGAGCGCCAAGGGGTATCGCCCCTGCTATACCCGCACCCGGATTTGCCAAGTCCCAAGTAGGGGCAGGGTTGCCATTGGGAAGTATAGGAAGGTTCCCGTTGACCATCGTGTTCTCCGCACCGTTGTATCCAGAATCCAGATTGATGTTCCCGGCAATATTCAAGTTTCCCCTAGAGTTATTTCCAGACGTTATCCCTTCGGTTTGGTTGTTGTTTCGGAAAAGTCCCCCCGCTCCCACGTTGTTATTGATAAAGAACTGGTCACGTGTCATTCCGGGTGGAGGAGTGAAATCCGGTCTGATTATGTCATCCAAGACCAATATCAACCTGTCTAGGTTTTGGTAGTTGAGGGTTGCCGCATCGTAGTTCTGCAATAGGTTCGGGTTGTTCGGGTCAGGCTCCGTGTCTAGTCTGACTTCGTTG
>CEON01039727.1_pt1 | contig 15667 bp, 1 predicted proteins | sample 530291 | NCBI WGS metagenome assembly CEON01 (sample SAMEA2619888, study PRJEB7988) | marine metagenome | biome: marine biome (ENVO:00000447); feature: surface water layer (ENVO:00002042); material: "saline water (ENVO:00002010), including plankton (ENVO:xxxxxxxx)" | depth 5 m
GCACAATATGAAATTTGTTTTGGAAATCAATTTCACGTAAAAAGTGAAGGATATAATATCAAGTCTACTGGTTTTACTATTTCCGGAGAAACTTCAACTGTTTATCTGACAGATATTCCTAATGCTGATAAGAAGACAGGGATTTTGTCGATTGTGAAAATAATTTCAAATGATGAAATTAGAGTTGTTTCAAAATCAGCTGGAACAATTGATTATGTTAAGGGTGAAATAAATTTAACAACAATAAACATAACTTCCACAATAAAACCAAATAATGTTATAGAAATAGAAGCAATACCAGAGTCTAATGATGTTGTTGGTCTAAAAGACCTTTACATTAATTTTGACGTTTCTAGAAGTAAAATAAATATGGTAAAGGATGTTATATCTTCTGGCGAAGAAATTTCAGGAGCAGTTTTTGTTCGAAATTCTTACACTTCAAGTTATTCTAACGGCACATTAATTAGAGAGTAATATGATAACGACTAACACTAGATTTGAACCTAGAGTACAGATTCAAGATCTTGTTAATGATCACGTACCTCAATATATTTTAGAAGAAAATCCAAAATTTGTGGATTTTTTGAGGCAGTATTATATTTCTCAAGAATATCAAGGTGGATCAGCAGATTTAATATCCAATTTAGACCAATATTTAAAATTAGATAATCTAAGACCAGAAGTAATAGGAGGAACTACAAAAACTGTAGGTATTACAACTTCTGGAGATACTACTATTGATATCGACAGCATTCAAGGATTTCCAGATAAGTATGGGCTGATAAAAATATTTGGAAAAATTGATGGTAGTAATGAAACTATCAATGAAATCATTACATATAAAGATAAAGAAGAAAATAGAATCTCTGGGATTTGTACTATATCTGAAGGTCAGACAATAGCATATGTTTCTGGAATAGATGAAAGCCTTTACTTAGGTAGACCAGTTAAATTTAAAACGTTAAAGAATTCTCCCACTATTATTGAAATAACTCCGACTTATGTAGTATTATCCGAATCTCCTGTACCAAATTATAATACCCCTGGATATACAGCAACTAATACCTACGAATTTTCTTTAACAAGACCAAAACTCCTCAATTGCATTCGTCGTTATAGTGGCATTTCTGCATATCATCAGATAACCAATCCAGAAGAATTGGTATTCGAATCCACAAAAAATATAGAACAAAAAAGTTATATTGAAGGATCTTCTGTTGAAAATTTAAGTGTTTTATTTTTAAAAGAATTTTACCAAAAAACAAAAAAAACTTTTGCATATGGATTTGAAGGAAGAGAACTGGCAAAAGAATTAAATGTTGGAAACTTTCTTAAAGAAATAAAATCCTTTTATGAGTCAAAAGGAACTGATGCTTCTATAGAAATTCTCTTAAAAGTTTTATTTAATGAAAAAGGATCTTCCATAAATTTGGAAGATAGACTATTAAAACCATCAGATGCCGAATTTATAAGAAGAGAAGTTGTAGTTGCAGAAGTAATTTCAGGTGATGTCAATAATTTACGTGGACAAACAATATATAAAAATACTGACATACAAACAAGAGCTGTTATATCAGAGGTTGAAATTTTTACAAGAAGGAATAATGAGTATTACAAATTAAATTTATATGTTGGATATGACGACAAATCTTCCATTGAAGGAACATTTGAAATAACTCCTTCCACAAAATGTTTAGAGTTACTATCTCCAGGATCTACGGTTATGACTGTAGACTCGACTGCTGGATTTCCAAATGAAAATGGAAAACTATTTTCTGGCAATAATGAAATTACTTACTTAGAAAAAAATAACAATCAGTTTTTAGGTCTTTCTGGAGTATCTTACACTATCAATCCAATGGATAATGTAAGATCAGATAAAATTTATTATGGATATGAAAACGGAGATTCAAATAAAAAATGCACATTTAGAATTACTGGTGTAATATCTGATTTACTCCACGGAAGTAGCAATGATTTTGTTGTTTCTGAAGGACAAGAAGTATCGGTAAGTAATCTTGGTGATGTAATTAGAAACCCACAAACAAAAACATATAAAGAGATTTTTGCAAATTCATGGATTTATAATACATCTTCAACTGTTGATATTGAGGATATAGAACAAGACGCATTAATTTTAAAAACCGAAATTGATAAATCCCAATTTAAAATTGGAGATAGAATAGAAATAGTAGATAGATATACTTCCGAAGTAATTTACCCAACAGAACTTACTGACAAACCTTTCATAACAAATATAGCTCAAGATGATTCTGGATTGTCAAAAATATTATATTTGGATGCATTTACCTTTGAAAAAACTTCGGGAACTCTTTATTCTGTAAGAAGATCTGTAAATAAAGCTCACAGTAAAAATGTTCCAATTGAATATGGGAATGATCAAATTACCTCAGATATTCAAAATCTCTATACAGAAAAAACTGAAGATGGAGAGTATGCATATGTTGCAACTAATTCACTACCTTCTTCAACTTTACAATCTCAATCGTCATATACCAATTCAGAATTTGTTTTAGATATTACCAAAACCAAATATTCATATGAAATTTCTCCTTTAATTAATACTCCTCTTTTAGATGTAGATGAAGAAACTCTATCATCATCTGGAAGAAAAGAATATACAACAATAAAGTTCCCAAGTAGGGTAGATTTTTTAACTGGAGATAGAGTATATTACGAATATTCAGGATTTCCCCTAGTTGGATTATCAACAGGGTCATATTTTGTTAAGGTTCTATCAGATCCTGATCCAGAAATAGACAAAACAAAAATAAAACTTTATAGTTCAAAATCCCATATATTAACTGGAAGTGATGGACTGAAGTTTTATGATCAATCACTTCCAGGGATTGGTAATGTATCCGGAACACATAAATTTTCTCTTTATTCTCACAGAGAAAGTACTATTAGTCCCAAAAAAATACTCAAGAAATTTAAATTAGAATCTGATTTAAAATCTGGAATGGGTGAACTGACTAAACCCGGCAGTATAGGTATCCTCAAAAATGGAGTCGAAATTGAAAATTACAAGACTGAGGAAAAAATTTATTATGGACCACTTCAAAATTTAAGAATTTTAAATTCTGGTTCTGGATATGATGTAGTTAATGCTCCAAAAATAGTTGTAGAATCCGAAAATTCTACAGTAGAAGCATTGATTCAACCTGTTATTAGTGGAGATATTGTTGATTTTGTAGTTGAAGATAATGAAATTAATATTGGAGAAATTACTTCTATCAATGTAACTGGTGGAAATGGCAATGGGGGAGAATTTGAACCCATTTTAACAACTAAGCGTATTGAATTACTGTTTGATTCAAGAACAACTACTAATGGTGGTGGTATAAACACTGATACGTCAAGTCCACAAATAACTTTTATTGAACCTCACAATCTTGTTAATGGACAAGTAATAACATATTTAAATTTATCTGATACTAGTAACGTAAGTATAAATGTGATAGATCCTTCCACTGGAAATTTACTTCTCGACAGTGGATACCTTACAGATAATGCAGATTATTATGTTTCCGTAGATAATAACAAAACAATAAAATTATACGAAAGTTTTCAGGATTATTCTGCAAGACTAAATCCAGTTTCATTTGGGTCAACAGGAACTGGAGGAATACAAAGATTTGTAGTTGGGGAACCTAGAAAGGTTTTATCTGAGATAAAAATTATTCAACCTGGTTCATTTACAAATAGAAAATTAATTGTAAATCCAGTAGGAATTAATACTGTAAATAATACGATTAATTTTAAAAATCATAATTTTGAAGACGGCGATATTATTGAATATAACTATGAAGATTCGTCCATTCAAATAGATAATAATGGATCCGAATTATCCACATTAAAAAGTTTTTATGTATTAAAAACAACAAATGATTCTTTTAGATTATGCGATGCAGGTATTGGTGCAACAATTAGATCCAATTATGAAAATAAAAATTATGTTAGGTTTACTTCTAAAGGTGAGGGATATCAATATTTCAAATATCCAGATATAATTGCAGAAGTTAATTATACTTCGATAGGAAGTACTCAAACTAACACATTTAATTTAACTCCTATTATAAAAGGAAAGATTATTGACGCATATCTTTATGAACCAGGATCTGGATATGGTTCAGATATTATAGATTTTGAGAAATTGCCGAAGATATCGGTTTTGGAAGGAAAACGGGGGCAAGTACAACCAGTCATTTCATCTGGAGTAATAGTAGATACTAATGTTCAATTTAGTGGATATGATTATTTTTCCACTCCAGATTTAGTTATAGTTGATCCTACAGGATCGGGAAGTGGTGGTAAAGTTAGAGCAATAATTAATAATGGATCAATTACTGGGGCAGAAGTTGTAAACTCTGGCAGGGGATATTCTGATCAAACTAGGATAGATGTAGTAAATTCTGGAAATGGAGCACTTTTTGAAGCAAATATTAGATCGTTAGATATTAATAATGTCAATAAGACAAGTTCTAAAAACTATCAAGTATTAAAGACAGTTAATAATGCATTAAATTACTCTATAGCAGCATATTATAATGATCTTCAAGTATCATTCAATGATATAGGAAATAGACATTCTGATATCATTGGATGGTCTTACGATGGAATTCCAATATATGGACCATATGGATTCTCTGATCCAACTTCTATAAATTCAACCGTAAGGAGAATGAAGTCTGGATATAAACTGGATATTGATAATATTACAGATAGACCGCAAAATTTTCCTCTCGGGTTTTTTGTCGATGATTATATTTTTGATAATTCAGGAGACCTTGATAAAAGTAATGGTAGATTTGCAAAAACTAAAGATTTTCCAAACGGAATTTATGCATATTATGCAACTTTAGGATCTCAAAGTGAATTGTCTAGTGGAACTGGAGAACCGGAGTTTCCATATTTTATAGGAAAAACATATCGTTCAAATACATTATCAGAAAACGTCAACCTAAACCAAAAAAGTTTTGATTTAAATTCTTCAAATCTTTTAAGGAATACTTTCCCATATAAAATATCCGAATTATATGCCAACAATGATTTTATTGTTGAAACTAATGAAATAACTCGCCAAAAAAGTGTCGTAGAAGACGTTCAATCTGGATCTATTGATTCGGTAGAAATTGTAAGTAGTGGAGATCAATATAAAGTTAATGATACTTTGGTCTTCGACCATAATGGCACAGGTGGAGGTGGCGCAAGCGGAAAAGTATTCTCTGTGAAGGGGAAAAATATTGAATCAATTACTACTGAAATTAATAAATTTAATAATTCTACTTTCGTTTGGAAAAGTCCCAGTGAAGTAAGAGTATATACTGGTATACCAACTTCTTCCACAGATCTTATTGAATCAACACAGAACGGACAGACAACATTCTCCTCAGACATTTATAGATTTAATACTGACGAATATATTTCTATTACTGGATTATCGTCTACTCCAAATTCTCAGATATTGTCATTTGAAAATGATTTTGAGAGGATTATTGTAGATAATACATCTAGTATGACATTATCTCAAGACATTGGGTCTTTGGATAATAGTAATACTACTAGTGAAACTACTTCAGAATATATTGACATTTACGTTTCAAATTTACCAGATTCTGTTGGCGCAGATAGTTGGTTAATTATTAATGAAGGACAAAGTAATGATACTGCTGTAAAGGTTGATGAAACAACCAGTGTTGAAGTTGCTGGCGGACAGGAACTAGTAAAAGTCATAGAAGTTTTCCCGAATATTAATGCTTTAAGAATTAGAAGAGTTGATTCAACACCTAATAAGTATCATTTGCAGGGGTCAAGTATAAAAGTTCTCGATTATTCTTTTTCTATTAACAAGAATGTTGATTACTTCAATTCTTCAATAAACAAGAATATATACTTCAATCCAAGCCGTTCTTTAGGGATTGGAGTTGATGGCGACCCATTAGAAGTAACATTTAATTTCGGTGGCACCAATCTACAATATTCAACTCCAATTTCAAGGTCAATATTAAATAAAAGAATTTATTTAGAAAATCATAATCTTAAAACAGGAGATAAACTTACACTCAGAACTCCAGGAGGATCTGGTAGTATTGAAATTTCTACAGATGGAGTTACTACCAGTCAATTAACTGACGGGGGTGATGTATATGTTATTAATAAATCTCCAAATACTATAGCACTCACTCAATCTTTGGGTGGAGATGAATTGTATTTTCATTCATTTACAGATCCTGGTGACGAAACTATTAATGAGTATCATTTTTCAACAAATTATTATCAGGAAAATGCAATTATCAATTTGATAAAGTCAACAGTTTCGTTAGGATCTTCTTCTGAATTAACAACTGGTGATATGGTTTCTTTGGTAGTTAAACCAAATTTATCTGTCGGTATTGGATCATCGACTATAGTAAAATTAGTTCAAAATAGTAATAATATTATTGGATTAAATACTGCTTACATTGCAAATGTAGGGGGATTCCCAATAGATCAGTTTAGAATACAAGGTGATCTTGATCACGGTTTTAAAACTGGAGATAGAGTTTTATATAATTCTATTGGATCAGAAGAAGGATATACACTTTCGAATGGAGAAACTTTAAATAATCGTTCTTTATTTGTTGTCAAAGTTACTGATAAAATATTCAGTCTTTCTGATAGCCTTTCAAATGCATTAAGTTTACCGCCAGTAGTTGTTTCGGCAGTTTCAGAAGCTTCTGGTACAACAAATCATAAAATTTCTTTATTAAATCCAAAAATTGAGGTTATTAAAGGAAATGATTTGGTATTTGACACTTCAGATTCAACACTATCAGGAAAAACTTTGAAAATTTATTATGACAATGAATTTAATAATGAATTTATTTCATCAGGATCTATTTCAGAATTTAATGTTTCTAGAGTAGGAGTTGCTGGTACTGATTCTTCAAAATTAACAATTAACTATTCAGATGATATTCCAGAAAAACTTTACTATGCATTTGAAAGCAATTCAGGATTAGGTATTATTGATGCTGATAAAGAAGTTTTGGACTTTAGCGAAATTGAATATGTAGATAGTGAATATACAGATGATTTTAAAACTTATATAACTTCGGGAATTACAACACAGTTCAAAATTTTCTTAAAGAAAAATCCAGAGAAGATTAGTTATGCAAAAACAGAATGTAGTAAAATAGAATATACTACAACTTCATTGTCAGCTTCCGGCAGTGTGAATGAGATTGAACTCACTTCTTTTGGAGTAAATTATAAATCATTACCAGTAATTACTGATATTAAATCAAAAAATGGAAAAGGATTTTCTGGTATTGCAAAGTCAAAAGATATTGGAAATATTAATAAGATAAGTATCTTAAATGAAGGATTTGAATATTCTTCAGATAAAACTCTGACTCCTAAAGTATTTGTATCTCCCAATATTGTTTTATCAAATTCAAATATTTTAACCAACATTACGGTAAATTCTGGTGGCAAAAATTATATTTTTGCTCCAGATCTAATTTTGATTGATTCTATTACTAGAAAAAGAAATTCAGATGGAGTCTTGAAACCAATTTTAAGTGGAGAATCAATAATTCAAGTAAATGTTGAAAGTCCTATGAAAGGACTTTCCAAGGATAATGAAATATTTGCAATTAATAACTCAAATGGAATTAGTATAAGAAAAGTAGATTCTAGTAATACTGGAATTTTTACCTGCCACATTAAAACTCCCCAAGCAATAACAGGGCAATCTGGATTTAGAGATCCATTTACTAATGTAGAAATAGATGCATTTGCTGCAGGGGATAGGGTATTTATTGAGGGTGTTCAGAAATTAGGTACTGATGGTACAGGATTTAATTCATCTGATTATGGATATAAATTCTTTACTGTCAGTGGATATGATAATACTACACTTCATCATACGGTAACTATTGACGCTACAGAATATACAAGCAACACTGGCAGTGCAAAAGTAGAACAGGATTCTTCGGGTACTATTGTTAGCAAGAAAAATTATCCAGAATTTACAGCATTTACTCGCGAATCTATATTTTTAGATGGAGAAGATCTCTTAGTAAATGATGTCTCTGCAGATTTAGGTGTTATATCTCAAACCAATTTACTAGATCTAAATGTAAAAGGTACATATGAATTAAGAGTAGGAGATAAACTTACAGGCAAATCTTCATTAAATGTTGCTTATATCGATAAATTATCAAAGTTAGAAGCAAAATATAAAGTAGATTATTCTATAAGCAAAAATTTGGGTTGGGAAAGTGAAACTGGAAGACTAAATGAAGATTATCAATCTCTTGCAGATAATGATTATTATCAAACTTTATCATATTCAATCAAGAGTCCATTAACTTGGGATCAAATTAAGTCACCAGTTAATAATTTAATTCATGTATCTGGCATGAAAAATTTTGCAGATTCTGAATTTATATCAAAAGACGATGAAAGATCCGGAATTGTGACGGCAACTTCGGATGTTGATGTATTTTTGGATGTGATATCCGATCTTAGGGTTGATACCATTTACAATTTTGATCAAACAAGAGATTATACTGCAATTTCTTCAGTTTCAAAATTCTTAGAGTTTCAGAGCAGTATATTTATTCCCTATGTTGAAACTAGATCCAATGTTGTTTTGAAAGTTGATGATCTTTCTTCAGAGTATTCGAATTTTGAATCTGATCCAAAGCATTATGTTGATATTTTGCAAGTTAAGAATAATAATTCATATAATAATTACACATTTATGCTTACTGATGTTGATAATACTGAGATACAATTAACAACAGTAAAAGTAATAGCAGATCAATCTTCAAATTCATATATTTTGGAGAAAGAAACAATATCAAATAAAAACACTGAATATTCCAGTGTTGAAGGTGGGCATTATGGAGACTTTAGTTTAGAAACTAATGAATTTGATGAAACATTTTTAAGATTTACTCCACATGATCCATACAATACAGATTATGATATTAAAATTTTAGATAAATCTTTTACTAATAATATTAGTTCTGGACAAATATCAGTTGGATTTGTTGATGTTATTGGAATAGTTACTGGTATTGGAACCAATTTAGGATTTACAACCATTTTTAGTTATGATAAGTCAGATTATAATGCATTTTTAGTTGATTCGTATGCTCGTACAGTAACAGGCAATGAATCAAGTTATTCTCAGATATACATTTCACATGATAATCAAGATTTAGTATTCTCAGAATATCAATTTAATGATGCTGAATCGGACAAATCTCCACTGGATGTTGTTGGAATATTTACTGCTGGTTTAACTGATTCAAACAAAATTGAATTGCTTTTCAACAATACTAGAGAAAATGATGGAGTAATTGTTTCATTTAGAATAGTTGGATTTGGAAATGTTTCTGACGGAATAGGAACTTATAGATTCTCAACTGATACTCAACCACCAGGTGCAGAAAGAACTGCAATTTATCAATCTGGAATTAGTACAACTTTACCTGTTCCAATATACGATACTGAAACCACTTATTGGATTGATGATGGAACTTCATCTACTATTCAAGTCGATCCAAGTCCAGCTACTATTTTAACCTTAGATAAAAATATTTTTAGTGCAGCTACTTCTATTGTTAGAGTTAGTTATGGATCAACTTTTGCTTTGCACCAGGTATCTTTAGTCCAAGACGGAACCGAAATTCATGTACATTCCTTACCATTCTTAACAACAGATGGAAATCCTGATATGGAATTTGAAGATGGAACATCGATTGGTATTTTTGGTGGAAGTATTGTTGGTAATGATTTTAATCTTCTTTTCTGGCCAACAGATATTATCCCTTTCCCAGAGAATGACAGCAATTCTGTACATTATATTTCAAATTCTGATAATTATAACTACGTGAGAGATAATCAACACATATATGATATTGATGGAGATGGTGTGATTTCTTCTACTGACTGGCGACTTTTAAATAGATGGTTGACTGCAAATTTTGATGAAGAAGTCTTTATCAATAATTATTGGCCAAATATCAATACAACTGCAAGTAGAACAGGAAAACAAGTATACGAACATTTGCTAAAATATCATAATGAAGGTTTATTGCAGGTTCCTACTGACGTACAGTCGGGTGATCCTCTCCTATATGCTGACACTGCAGCCACTATGTATAAGATTTTTGCATTATCTGCTTCGCGAGCAATAATTGATAATCAAAATATAGAATTAGAATCTTTAAGCGAATGCTTCTATACAACTGTCGATTTTCTCAATATACCAGAAGAATTGCAATTTGGTTCATCTGTAGAGAGAATGGATGCTAAGCAGTTTCTTGCAATTTTTGGAGAAAGAATTAATAAAAAGAATTTTACACCCAGAAGTAATGGTACTCCAATCTTCGCAAAGACATTCAATCCAAATTCTATCTTAGATTTGGATAGAACAACTGGATTATTTACTATTAAGGATCACTTCTTTAGTCATGGTGAAGAGTTAGAATATATTCCTATTTCTACATTTGTAGGTGTAGGACAAACTCCAATGACATATATTGATCCAACCGATAATACAACCGAAAGAGTTCTTCCGTCAACAGTTTATGCATGTGTAAACACGTATAATGACTACGATTCATTTGGCATTTCAACAGTATCTGGATCATCTTATAATAATAGAATCCAAAGTTTCCCTTCTCCAGGTGAAGGAAACGCTCATAAGTTGTCAATGAAAAAATCCTTATCAAAATCATTATTCACTGTTGATGGAATTGTTCAAAGTCCAATTTCTTTTACAAATCTTTCATATAGTATTACTAACAATATTACAGAAAATGATAATATAATTTCATTATCGGGAATACAAACTGTAAACGTATCCAATATATTAAAAATTGATGATGAATATGTATCTGTTACTTCTGTGGGTATAGGAACTAGTACTGCTGGACCGATATCTGGTATTGGAACTTACAATTTAGTATCCGTAGAACGCGGTATTCTTGGTACAGTAGCAGGAATTCATACTACTGTAGATGTAGGATTGTATAAAGGAACCTATAACATTGTTAAAGATGAAATTTTCTTTATCGAAGCACCCAAAGGAAATTCTTCTATTACAAGAACAGCGAACAATTTACAATATCAAACTTCTACTTTTTCCGGAAGAGCATTCCTTAGACAAGATTATGACACTAATAGAGTTTATGATGATTTTTCGCCACAATTTAATGGAATTACAAGCTCCTTCTTATTGACAGAAAATGGAATATCAGAAGCTGGAACAAATGGAATAGGAACTGTTGGTGGAAATGGCATTGTTTTAATTAACGGCATATTCCAAACTCCTTCTGCAAACAATAACCCAAATAATAATTTTGAAATTATAGAAGGAACTAATAATGATTCCACTTTAAAATTTACTGGATATAAAACAAGTGATGGTTTTTATGGTGGAATTTCCGAAACTGATGTCAATGCAAACCAACTACCTAGAGGTGGAATGATTGTATCATTCGGATCTACCGGAGGTCTTGGATATGCACCACTTGTAGGTGCAAGAATTGATTTGATATTGGATAGTGATCTTGCTGAGGGACAAACAACGGGTCAAGGTTTTGATTCCAATCATCCTGGGAGTGGTAACGAAACTGGTGAAATAGTTGATATAGTTGGAAAGAAAATTGAAGGATCAACTGTCAAGACGACTGCTTTAAATATTGTAAGTGGCAGCCCATCCATTGATATTCCAGATTTGGCATCAGTTGGAATAACAAGTGGTATGATTATAAAACCAATTGATAATTTAATTGGACATGAAACTGAGGTACTAGCGGTTGATGCGGGAAATAATACTATTCTTGTTGCTCCATCTCCAATAGGCAGTTTGTCAAGTATAGAGTTGGAATTTTTTAATAGAGACCCTATAGGTGGATCTGGGTATAGTGATGTCGTTGGTTATGGAATGACAATAAAAGATCTTCTTCATGCAGGAAATGACGCTGATATTCAGATTCAAATTACTGATGGTGGAGTATTGAGTTTCAATATAATAGATGGTGGATCAGGTTATACTAATCCAGAAGCAACTGTCTCAGAACCTACTTATTCCAATCTCGAAGTTGTTGGAGTTGATAGAGTTGGTTTTGGTACTACAACGGATACTGGTCTTGGTTTAATAGTAACTGCGGAAGTTGGATCACCATCAATTGTTGGAGTTGGAACTTCTTTAGGTCAAATTACCGGATTTAAAATTGCAAGAAATGGTTATGCTTTCAGAGAAGGCGATAGATTTACTCCTGTTGGATTGGTAACTGCTGCCGGATTATCAGAACCAATAGATCCATTTATATTAACAGCAGATGAAGTTTATTCGGATTCTTTCTCTGCTTGGCAGTTTGGAGAGATGGACTTTATTGATAGCATAAAATCCCTTCAAGATGGAATTAGAACTAGATTCCCAATTAAGTATAATAATGAATTATTAAGTTTCCAAAAAGCAAATAATGTAAGAATGGAACTTTCCAATGCATTAATTGTCGTTGTTAATGGTGTTATACAAGATCCAGGAATAAATTATTTCTTCGAAGGTGGTAGTTCTTTCATATTTACAGAACCACCCAAAGAAGGTGACGACATTGCAATTTTCTTCTATAGAGGAACCTCAGGTCAAGATGATTTCCAAGTTGGTAATGTTGTTCCAACTGTAGAACCTGGAGATATTATTAAAGTAGATGGAAAATACTCCGAATCTATTCCTGAACAACAAAGCGGAAGAGTTGTTTTTGATTATGAAGAATCTGATATTTTAGAGACTACCCCATACAATGGAGTAGGAATAAATGAAATCACATATAGACCAGCTTCTTGGACTAAACAAAAGTCTGATCTTATTTTGGGGGGTAATTATGTATTTAAAACTAGAAGATCTTTAATATCTCAAACATATCCAACTTCTAAAGTAATATGGAGTTTTGATGAGAATGATCAAACATTATATGTCGAAAATAGTGAATTATTTACGTATGATGACACTCAAAATAACTTTGAGCAACAATTTGTTATAGTAGCAAATTCGGATACATTTATTCCTGCTGAACTTAATGCCAATATAAATGTAAATGACGGAACAGTTACTTCAATTAATGTAACTAATCCAGGATTTGGATATTCCTCAACTTCAAATGGAATTATTGAATTGGAAATAACTCCTCCGACTTCACAATTACCCACAAATTGGCCGCAGAGAAATACAGATGGTTATACTTCAGTTCCAGATCTTGAAGAATTAACTAGATATTTATCATTGCCATCAACATCTCCAAGTAAAGCAACTGCAGAGGTTGCAATAAATTCAAATGGAGAATTAGTTGGAGTAGTAACGATAACTTCTCCGGGTTCTGGATATACCACTACTCCAATTGTTTCTGCTCCCATATCAAATAGATTGGTTGAAGTTACCAATAAATGTGATGGTATTAGTGGATTTTCTGGAATTATAACTCATATACAATCTGGGACAGATGCTAATGGAAAATATATCGAATTTATGTGCAGTAAATATAATGAAGGTACAGGGATAGAAGATTTTGATCATACAGCTAATCCTGCTCAAGATTTAGCAGTTGGTGATCCAATTTTTGTTTCCAATACTTCTGTAGGAGATGGAGTTATTTCCATTGCTACAGATTATGATGATAATAATGTAGTTGGTGTTGGAACTATATTTATTGATAACATATATCAAGTTGCATCAATAACTCCTTCTTCTGGTTCATATCAGGATAAAGTTGTGATAATAAAATCTTATATAGATTCTAATACAAATATATCTGGAATATCTTCTTCTGGAACACCAACACCAACTGATGAGGTGCTGGCAGTCCAGCGACATACTGCAGTAGGTACTTTCTCTTGGGGTAAGATTACCTTCCCATCATTTAGATCAGAAAGTGCAATTTCTATTGCAGTCACGGGAAGAACATGTGACAATGATCTTTCAAATTTCCCAACTATTCAAAGAAGAGGATATGGATTGAGAGATACTGGTTCATTGTTAGATGAACTATGATAAATACCTAAAAAACTGATGTAATATGGCTGCCATAGTAACAGATCAATTTAGAATTCAAAATGCAGAGGCATTTGTGAATTCAGTAAATGATGATTCAAATTCATATTATGTTTTTTTGGGATTATCTAATCCTGGATTACCGGATAAATTTGGAAGATTGGAAAATTGGGATGAGACTTCCAATGCAATAATACCGTCTCCTGTAGATAATTTTTCATATCTATCGCATTATAGAGATACAATTTTATTTGGAAAAAAAATAACAGGAGGCAATGTAAGAAGAGTTGTTAAAAAAATAACTTGGACTGCTAATACAAAATATGATATGTATCGCCATGATTATGATGTTAATAATTTAGCCCAGAATTCAGATTCTTCCAGACTATATTCTTCCAATTTTTATGTTGTAAATAAGGATTTTAGGGTATATATTTGTTTATATAATGGTTCTAGTGGATCTAATCCTAAGGGAGAAACTTCTCAGGACGAACCATTATTTACCGACTTAGAACCTTCTGCAGCAGGGAACAGCAATGATGGATATATTTGGAAATACCTTTTTACAATTTCTCCTTCAGATATTATAAAATTTGATTCTACAGAATATATTATTCTGCCAAATGATTGGGCAACTAGTACCGATTTTGAAATAAAATCAATTAGAGAATCTGGAAATTCGACAGATAATTTCAATCAGATAAAAATAGTTTACATTAAAAATAGCGGAAATGCCAATTATGTTTCCGGTTCATATCCAATATTAGGAGATGGTGAAGGAGGAGAGGTTCAGATAACTGCAAATAGTTCTGGACAAATTGTTTCAACAAAGGTTATTAATGGTGGTAGAGGATATACTTTTGGTATTGTTGATTTGGGATCAAATTCAAATATATCGCAAGAAGACAGAGCAGAATTAATACCAATTATTCCTCCATCGAAAGGGCATGGATATGATATTTACAGAGAATTGGGTGCCGATAAGGTACTAATTTATTCAAGATTTGATACTTCAATAAAAGAATTTTCTGCCAATACAAAATTTGCACAGGTTGGGGTAATCAAAAATCCAGAGGAACAAAGTTCTTCAAATATTTTTAAAGGAGCAACATTTTCTGGTTTACACTCCATTAAATTAGAAGATACTATAAGTGTAAATCCTGAGATAGGTGGTCAACTATTCCAACAAAGAGAATCAAATGAATCTCAAAATAATGTAGGTTGGGCAGCAGCTTTCGATCCAGAAACAAATATTCTGAAGTATTATCAAGATAGATCTTTATATCTTACCAATGGATTAAATAATGTAGATAGCAATCTTATAGTGGATCAGGGACAAGTATATCCTTTCGAATCTTCTGATAGACGAATAACACAAGCAAATGGTTTTTCTGGATCAGTATCTATCGGATTCAGTGGAAGCACTTTAGACTTGGGCAATTCTATTGTAGGATTGGGAGTATCTTTTGTAGATGGACTGGCAAAACCTGAGATAAATAAAAGTACAGGAGATATTATCTACATTGACAATAGGTCTATTGTATCAAGAAGCATTAGACAAAAAGAGGACGTTAAAATTATTCTGGAATT
>CEON01118605.1_pt1 | contig 15617 bp, 16 predicted proteins | sample 530291 | NCBI WGS metagenome assembly CEON01 (sample SAMEA2619888, study PRJEB7988) | marine metagenome | biome: marine biome (ENVO:00000447); feature: surface water layer (ENVO:00002042); material: "saline water (ENVO:00002010), including plankton (ENVO:xxxxxxxx)" | depth 5 m
TACATTGCCTGTAATGTTACCTGTGAATGTATTAGAAGCAGTTATACTTACTCCTGTGGTAATCCATCCATTATTAGCTGCATTTCTAATCTTTAATACATTACTTGATGTATCTACCCATAATTGATGTGCAAATGTTGTAGATGGTTCGCTTGAGCCACTATTTGTAGTTGCAATAGCAGATAAAGCATTGTTTAAATCTGCTCTAAAATTTGCTCCTGATTGGTTTGCTAAGTTGTAATCGTGTTGTGCCATAATTATTCTCTATTGTTATATATTACTATTACCAAGTGCTTATCGCCACCCTTTTCCATGTATTAGTTGCAACACATACATAAATATAATTTGAATCCCATGTTATCGTACCTGTTGTGCCTGTATCTGTTGCAGAAGATGGTGCTGAACCTGCAGCTCCACCTACTATTAATCCTTGTTTGTGGTCTAATGAAATTTTATATGTTGTCAGCGAGGTATCACTTCTTGAAATTACTGTTTCTCTAAATCCTGCTTGTGTTGTCTCTGGATAAAATGTAGCTGAACTTTGGTCAAAATCTAAAACTAAATCTCCGTTTGCTTGTACTTGGTCATATGCTGTATATTGTAATTGGATGCCATTTACAAGTAATTGATTTTTAGAATCTGCTCCTAGAGTTAAATTTGCAGTTGCACCTGTTCCACTTGTGCCTAAAACATTATCTAATGGATTAGTACCAATTTTAACTTCTGATGCCTGTATGGGTTCATCAGCTATAGTAAATGTTAAATCTGCTGTTGAACTTTCAACATCATTACTATTTATAGTAGATATTTTTGCAACATAATTACTGCCTTTTGGTAATAAAGATAAATCCACTACATTTGAATCTACAATTTTACTTAATATTTGATTATTTGAACTATCAAAAACATCTGCTCTAAATTCTTTAATTGGAGTATTAGTTGGATTAGTCCAAGAAACAATAGCTCTGCCTGTCGCACTAGAACCCGTGTCAGTAAATGTTACATTAGTTGGTGCTTCAACTACATAAGATTGAGGAACATCGATAGGGTCTCCTACTTTTTCTGTTGGTGGAATTGTCCATGTATAAACATCAAAATACTCTAATAAGCTAACTTGCAGTTGACCATTAGACATCAATTCTAATGCTTCCACTCTAAATACTTTACTTGAAAAACCTAATGGTGAATAATTGATACTAACTATATCATTCACATTTAATTTATACATTTCAGAAGTTCCAACAAATTGAACTCTTGTTTGGTATCTGCTTCTAGTAAGAATAGTTTTTGCCATATTGTAGGCAACATAATAATCTGTTATGTATGGAAACTGTGCTTTTATTTCTAACACTTCATTACCATCATCAGAAGTATAATCATTTACATCTGTAGTAGCAGAATGATAAACAGTTGCAGTATCTAATTCATAATCTTTTGCACCATTAAAAAACTCTACAATAACTACATTTGCTTTATCATCTTTACTGCCATAATCAACATTAATACCAGCATCAGAAATTATATGACTTTCTGTTATTGTAAATGTTGATGAACCAGTATCTTCTATTTCTAATTCATATTTACCTTGTATGTAATTTAGATAACCTCTCATATTAGCTAATAATGCTTTTGCATTATCTATGACATTAGCATTAGTATCTATATATGCATTACATTGAAATCTCTTAGCATTTGTTAATACAGTATTTGAAGTTGCTGTAACAGTATAATTAGCACCTAGAGGATATTGTGAATCCCATCTAATTATATTTATTCTTGTTGACCCAAAAAATCTATATGTATTTTTACCGGTTATTAATCTATTATCTACAACTGTGCTACCTGAATTATCTTTTAGTGTTAGATATTCTCCAACTTTGAATTTTTTCCATTCATCAAAATCAGTAATATAAGCAAAATTAAAACCTGACTGACCACTCCAAGCTATTTGTCTATATGAACCATTAAAATCAGGATTGCTTCTTGTACCATCTGCTAAATTAGCTGCTGTTTCAAATTTACTTGTATTTATTTGTGCAATACCTAAACCCTTACCATATTCATTATTAGTCATATAATCTAATAATGCTAATGCAGGATTATCACTCCATTTATAAGTTGATACAGTTCCAAATGTTTGACTTGAATCTCTTGGGTCAAAAACTTTTTTACCTTGTACTTCTACTGTAAGCTGTGGCACTCCTCTCCATATTTTACCTTTATGGTCAAATTTAAAAGTAGCAGCTATATAAGCTATACCATTTAATTTATGAGCAGTTGTAAATTTGGAGCTTATTGATGCGTTTAACATTGGGTCAACAGTTTGGCTCGCTGCTCCATGATGCAGATTTAAGACAAACCTATATTTATCTGTTGGGTCTGTGCCTAAAGTTCCTGCTGTCAATTCTTCAATATCAGGTGAATCACCTGTTTGGTCTGCTGTATTTAAACTACCATTACCTGAACTAATTTTATCAGAACCAATGTAACCACCATCTCTAAATCTTGCAGAATCAGTTATTGATGCTCCGTCTAATTCTATAGACCTGCCATCAATATTTTCTATTTCACCAACTGATAGGGCATAGACTACAAATAAGTGCTTTGAATTATTATCAGCAGTGTCCATAAATACTACTTGTGACCCTATTCTTCTTGAGCCATAAATAACAGGAATCTTTCCACCTGCAGAAGTTTTTTGAGCAAGAATAGTTTGCCCTTCTTGTAGCATATCTCTTACTTGAAGAAAGCCCTTAATACCTACTGCAAGTGTAGCTACAGTTAAGACACTAGCAATTATTGATGCAGTAGTTGTGCCTATGCCCAAAAAAGTTAATAGAGGAATTATCATTAGTCACTACCCCAAATAATATCTTTTTTGGATTGTGTAGCATATTCTAATCCTTTATCACCACTACTAAAATTTTGTTGTGATTCATCAGAATAATGTCTGCCTTTAGTCAAATTCCAATTTGCCCAATGTGAAGCTACAGTTAAAATAATATTAGATTGATTGATATTTTCTGATATTGCAACGTGCCTTATTTGACCTGTGAAATAATTTATAGCATCTACAATATTTTCATTAGTATCAAAATAAGCTAAATATACATCTACAATTTTATTTGTAAATGAACCATCTTGAACTAATTGCAATATAGTATTTGTTACATTAGAAAGCTGTATGTCAATTTCATTAACTTCTAATTTACCTGTTTCAGTTGTTGAGCCAACTTGTAAAAAAGAGCCACCAGCTTCATAACTATTAGAATCATAAGTAACATTTCTATAGTAATCTGTAAGTCTAATAGTAGTTGATAAATTTAATTCAACTAAAAATGCAATCTTGGTTGCATCTGCTGAAACTTGTGTTTGTAATCCTGCTGATAAACTTCTTGGCATTAAGTTATAACCTCTCTAACGTCAAATGAAATACTATATAAACCACTTACATCTGTTGAATACATAATTTCATTACTTTCAAGATATACAGTGAATTGAGGTTTATTTACAGTAACAGCTTCATTATCTGCTAGAGAAGAAACAAGATTTGGTGATATTGTAACTGTTGCTGCTCCACTTGAAGCATTAACATCTGATTCAACCATATATACTTTAGTATGATTTGCAAATTTTATTAAATCACCTGCTTTTAATGCACCTGTTGTTTGCGAAAAACCATCCATAGCAATAGTATTATCACTAACCGAATGTGCTCCATTCACTAATATATCTGTTTCTGATTTACTTGCACCTAGATTATCTAAAGGTGCAGCTATTGTAAAATTTTCAAAAGACCCTTTCTGTTTTTGTAAAAATGCAAATATTTCTTGTGATTTGTCTTGTTGTAATGGTGGCATTTGTACTGTAAAAGAAAAATATTGTGAGCCAATTTGTCTAACTTGTTTTTTACCTGATATTGTCTGATTTACTAATGTAGGTCTATTATCTTTAAAATTTAAAGTTCTAAAATTAGGGTCTGTTGGAAATTGACCTGACATTATACTATCCCCATCTTGCCTTGATTGTTCATGGCATTATTTATTATTTGTGTTAATAATCCTTTTCTTGATACTAGTAATTGGTCAAAACCTGCAGCATCAACTGTATTAATATTAAAGTTTACTGTAGCACCCATTCCTTGTCCTTTTGAATGGTCAATAACAGTTTCATTTGGATGCAGTATTGCAGGAAATCCACCCTTACCATCTATGCCACCTGTTCTTGCTCCCATACCTGTATAACCACCACCATCAAAATCAAATAATTTTTTTCCAAAATTTGTAAATGCACCACCAAACCTTTCTGTGAATGGTGCAATAATTGCTTGTTGTATTGCAACTCTTAATAATTGTTCTACAACAAAATTTGCAAAATCTTGAAATGATGCTTTTCCTGACCTCAAAGAATTTATAATAGCATCTTCAAATTTTTTCATACTATTTACTGCTATATTATTTATAGTAGTTTCAACATCTTTTAGTTGAATAATAAATTTATCCAATGGGTCTAGTTGATTATTTAAACCCTTGGTAAAGTTTTCAAAAAATTTGTTGACCTCAGGATTGCCTTTTTCTACTAATTCTATAATTTTACCAAAAGAATTTTCTACACTCTTTATATTTTCTTCATCAAATATTGGTTTTCCAAAACCTAATGTACTAATCATTTTTATAGCATTTGCAAATTCAATCATACCAAGAACTGCAGTTTGTAATGTTTTTACTACAGATATAGCTATTGATTTACCCAATGCTTCAAAACCACCAACCGATTCACCTGTCTTAGTTATAAAATTACCAATTTCTTCAGCAAAAGTTTGAAATGCTGGTACAAAAGCAGCTAATATCTGATTAACTAATGCACCTACTTGTAGCTTTATAACAGAAACAGTATCATTAAATTTTTCAACTGCTCTGATTGTATTTTCACTGAGTATAAGACCTAATCTATTTGCTCTATTTGTAAATTCAAGCAAACCTTCTGCACCATCTCTAAATACTTCTGAAAATTGTAAACCTGCTCTACCAAATAAATTAGCAAGTGCTGTTGCTCTTTCTGCTTCTGTTCCTAACCCAACTAATCCATCTGCTGTTTGTTGCAAAATATCTTCAAAAGACCTTAATGTGCCATCATTATTTTTTAATTCAACACCTAAATCGTTAAAAATATCTTTTTGTGTTTTTAGTCCTCTATTTGCATCACCAATAGACCTAGCAAATTTTTCTAAACCTTTTTGTGTTTGTTCTACACTTGAACCTGATTCTGTTGCAGCTAATTGAAAAGCTTGTAATGTATCAGTTGCTATGCCAGTTCTTGATGCAGTTTTTCCTAAAGTATCTATGTATTGGAAAGATTTATTTATAACAGCACCTAAAGCTATAGCAGTACCAGTAGCAGCTAAACCAACACCACCAATAAATTTTGCTGTGCCTTTAGCTGCACCACTAACATTTTTAAGATTTCTAGTAACTTTATCAAAAGCTGCTTTTGTTTTATCAACTGCTGTTAGTTCAAACTTTACTCTTTTATTTGCCATTATTTTTTTCTTCTTTTAGCTCAAAATAAGCTATCCATCCTTGATATTCATGGATACTAATCTCTTGCAATTCTTTTAAAGTTTTGTTTAACTTTTCTGCTAATGCATATTGCGTATATAAATTAGTATCCTGTATTAGTTTTTTTTAACATCCTCAATAGGTTTTTGACCCATAATTCTTTGAGCTATGTCCACTAATATCTCTCTATCTACTTGATTTAATAAAGCGTTTTTATCTCCTAAATCAAATAGTTTGTCTCCGTTTTCATCAAGTGCTTTATAAATTAATACATAAGCCATCATAGTTAAATCATCTTCTTTGCTCATTTTATATAGCTTTGAAGTTTCATTTAATGTTAATGGCTTACTGTATATTTTTAAAGGTTTATCTTCTTCACCCCATTCAGGCACTTCAATTACTGTTACATCTTGCTCTGCAAAATGTGCTTTTGCTTTATCAATAATTTTCATATTACGCTGTTGAAGTTGTTAATCCACCTGAACCTTGTAAACTAATACTAGCTTCAACCAAACCATCAAATGATGCACTTCTTGTAAAACCAGTCACTATTGCAGAACCATTATAATAAGTATCGCCTGTTGAAGTACCTTCAGGATAAACTTCTAAAGTAACAGTTGAACCTACAGATAATGCAGTTTGTGCTGTGTCAGTTTCATCAAAAAATACATCTACAGATGCAGTGAATTGTGTAAGTGTAGATAAGTAACTTCTTGAAGAATCTCCCATAGCTGTTTTTTCAACAACATCAGCACTTTCTTCAAGTGAGTAAGACCTAACTTCAGCAACAGTATTAGCACCGACTTTTATTACACCTTCGCTTCCTTTATGTACTGCCATTTTCTACCTCGTCTTTCGACTTTTTCTTAGAAGAAGATTTAACTTTATCTTGCGAATGGACTGCTTCCTCTTTCCAACCCATATTCAATAAAGACTCAACCTTTGAAGGGTGAGCATCTATAGAAACTTTGCCATCAGGACTAATCATTTTCATAATTGTCTCCTTATACTGCTACATCAGGATTTGTTTCCTGAACATAATAGCTTGTTAAAAATGTAAGGGAAACATAACCTAATGGTTTTTCTCCCTCTGCGTTAAATTCTATTTCAGTTGACTCTAAATAACAATCTTTTGCTAAACCATTTAATGTTCTGTCTGCTGCTATTGCTTCTTCAACTTCTTTACTTATTGTATCTATTGTATCATCAAAGTTACTTGTTGCTTTTGCATATCCTTCAACTACTACACTTAATGTTCTTTCTAATAATCTATCTGTTCCAATTACTATTGGCTCTGATGATTCTGATTTTGTATAAATTATCAATGCTGGTAATGTTTCCAATGGATATACTCTTGATTCATGCACTCTTGAACCAGTTGTTGTCAACCCTGTTAGGGTTGTACCAATTCTTTCTCTAATTTGTTGTCTTACATGATTTGCCATTATATTTCTTCTAACATTAAAGCAGAAAAACCTGTTCTATCTGCTTGTATATTTACAACTGTATAATTTTGTGCAGCTTTTAGCGTATTACCATTTGTATCTTTTATTGCTGAAACATTCAAAGTATTACCAAAAGAAATATTTGGCACATCTACTGTTCTACAATAAGCTATTGGTTTTAATGCTTCTACACCTATACCCTCAACCTGCTCAACATATTCATTATTTAAAATAATATTAATCGTTGATGATGTTCCATTATTGGTATAAACAGCAGAAACACCATGACCATAATTAATATCTAAATAAGCTAACATATCTTCTTCTGTTTCCATTCTGTATTGAGACATTACTGCTCCTCTAATACTAATGAAACCAAACCTGTATTATCAGGTTCTACTGTTTTAACAAGAAAAGTAGTTTCAGCTTTTAAAACACTTCCTTTATTAGTAGTTATTGCATCGACTATTAATTTATCATCTTGTGATATATAAGGTACATCAGAAGATTTAACTATAGCTCTAGGTTGATGCCCGGCTACAGGTACAGAACCACCTTCAATATTCAAATATTCTTGGTCAATAATAATATTAATACTATAAGAATCGCCTGAATCAATATCAAACCAAGAGTCGATAAATCCAGTTCTAGCATCCCACAAAGTATCTTGTACTTCAAAGAAAGTTGCAGTAACTCCATGCCCTGTTGTTGTGTCAACATAAGCATTAAAATCTAATGCACTTTCTAACGGCATGATTATTTCTTAGTTCTTTTTTTTGTTGGTTTTGTACTAGATTTTTTTAAACCAACACTTCTGTCAACACTTTCTCTTACAGGTTTTTCTTTATATTCTTCAGCTTTATTAAAACCGACAAGCATACGACCTTCATCAACCGATAGCTCTACAACATCACCTGCACTTACTTTTTCCTTATTAGCGACAGTATCTTTTAATATTATATATTTCATCTTACCTTCCTTATTAAGATGGGTGGTTAATAAACCACCCATTTTTTTTGTACTAAGTACCATTAACTAGCAGCACAGAATGAGACTGCGTGTCTTACAGCAGTATCAACTGACTGTAAAGCAACGACTCTAACTGTTCCTGAAGTTGAATTGCTATATGGGTCAACAACAATATCAAGTCCACCAAACATACCTATTAATAGGTCGTTAAAGTTACCAAATACATAATTGTTTACTGTTAATTGAGGTGAAACAACAACTTTATATCCGTTGATTTCATCATTAGCAGCAACAAACTGTGCAGTATTGGTTGCTTTTTCAGTAGTTTTGAGTGTGCCATAATTTGTTGGATGCACAATATAAGCTAAGTCGCCTAATAATGCATTATCAACTCTTACAGCAGTTTCCATTGAGACCATTTCAGCAAATGTTGGAGCTGCAGCACTTGATAGTGATACTGAATTAATTCCTGAAGTATTAGTAATACCTGTTGGATTACCTGAACTACCTGAACCTTCTAAAGCACCATCATCAATAGCAATAGCCATGCTTTGTGCTAAATCATTTCTAATTAAATTTTCAACATCTAATGATGATTGAATTAATAATTGTCTTGTGACATCTGTAAATGCACCTAAAGTTTTAGGAGTCATAGTTACTGAACCAACAGTAAACTCAGATTCACCAGCAGCACCGCCTTCAGAACTAATAAAAGCAGCAGTAGATGCAGCACTTTTTCTTGGGATTTTTACATCGCCAGTTAGTCCACTAAGCATAGTTGCCAAAGGCATAACAGCAGAATTATTTCTTAGAACATCTATGAAATCTCCACCTCTGAAGTCGTCACCGATTAAAGCACCATCAGAACCAGCAGACAAATCTCTTTGACTCCAGTTTCTCATTACTTCTTCAGGCAACATTACACCTTGTGCAGTTTTACCATAAGCTCTTTGTGCAGCTTCTGAACATTCAAATTCAAATTTAGCAGCTTCTTGAGCTTTTCTATCTGTTGGATTAGCCATAGCATTTATTGCTTTTATAACACTAAATCTCTTAGTTTCTTTTTCAGTTAATCCAATTTCTGATGGAGTTTCTAAAGGAACATCATTAGAAATAGTTTCTAATAATTCACCTCTAAATTCTTCAACAGAAATACCATCTTTAATAGCTTGATTAGCTAAATCTCTTTTATTATGTCTGACTCCCAAGTCAATAATTTCTTTTGAATTTTTTTGAAATTCTTTCCTCGCTTCGTCAACACTTTTGGATTTAACTTCATCAAGATTAATTTCTTGTTTTTCGTTTTCCATTATTTCCACCTTTGTTGTGTGTTTGTTTTGTTTATCTTCAGAACGACCTACTCCGACAAGTCTTGATTGGTCAGCAGGAACACTAACAGAAGAAACTTCCATAGGTGTCCATTGTGCTTTGTAATAAGTCTTATCATCATTAGAATATCGTTCCAGTTTATCTATTCTGTAACCTACAGAGATATTCATGCGAATACCATCTTTTACATCTTCAAATACTTCTCGAGCTAAAGCAGATTTTCCAAATCTAACTACAGCTATTGTCCTTTTAGCTGTCTCGTCTAACTTGAATTCTTCAATAACACCAATTTGCTTAGTCATATCATGGTCTAGCAATAATGGCGCTCTACCTGATGCTATAAATTCCATATTTATATCATCAGCAGAATGTCCTAACACTTCCATGCCAAAACTTCTTTCAACAGGTTCTTCACTAGAAACACCCACTCTGACCCTTCTGTTTTCCTCATCAACAAATCTAGCTTTAGATAAATCAATAGTTCTATACCTCATTGGCATATCTACTACTTTTCTATCTTCTTCATCTTCATCGTGATAAGGTCTTTCTGAGTCCATAGATTCCATTTCTACTGATTCTCCTTCTTCTTGTACATCCTCATGCTTTGCAAATTCAACGATAACTTTATCATCAGTTTCACTCACATTAAGGATATGTCTATCTTCTTTATTCATAGATTTCTCCTCTTTATTTTTGGTTGATAAAGGATGTCCTTCAGGTAGTAAGTCCGTATCATGTTTGCCACTTCTGAATCTACCATTTCTCAATGCAAATAAGAAACTATTAATTCTAGCTGCTGCCCATTGTTCAGGACTACTAACCGATGGTCTGACTGAAGCTGGATTGGTTTTATACGCACCAATCCCTCTTTCATAAACTTTTGATAAAGTAGATACATTGGTTCTTTTTGACTTAACATCACCAACTTCTTCATTATGTTCTTCTACTTTATTTTTAATCATTTCGAGAGCTTTTCCTGATACTGCTCTATCTTCTTTCATTTGTTCTACTAATCTTTTTGACCAAGAGAATCCAGCATCTCCACCCCATAATGCCCATGCGATTCTGCCGTTGGATGGATAACCTTCTTCACCATATGAAAACCCTTCTGCTTCTTTATCAACTTCATGTCTTGAAAAAAAACTATACATTCTTTTTACAGTTTCATCTGATAAATTTTCACCAGCAACTATCTGTCTAGCTCTAACAGCACCAATTCTAGTTCCACCTCTGCCAAATTCTTCTCGCCAATCAAGACCTTTTTGAGCTTCGACTTTCATGCCTTCATTTGGTTTAGGCATCTTCATCATCTCCACCCTGTATCTTTGCTTCTACAGGTAGTTTTTGACCAAATGGTTGATAAGCTAGTTCTATATCATATTGTTTGGCTAATTCTATTTCTTTTTGATGTTGTTCAAATAGTTCTTCAGTATCTCTACCATAAGAAGCAGAAATATCAGAATAAGTAAGTGTTCCATTTTGTAAACCTATTACATTAGCTTGCATTTCTTTTAATGGGTCAATCCAAGCAAAACTTCTTGGAATATAATTTACCGACCTAGCAAACTTATCAAACTTGCCCATAGGTAAATTAATATATCCTGTTGATATAGCCATTTCTAACCAAGATTGGAATACTGGATTTACAAAATGTTCAATTACAAACTGTTGATATATTTGATACATACTTCTATCTTCTAATGCTCCTTGCCTTATTGAACTATAATTTACTGATGTAAGGTCATTTGATAATGAGTGATAAGAAATATTCAAACCTGATGCAATACTTCTTAATACACTTGTTGTAAATGAATCAAAAGCAGATGTAGGATGGTTTGGGTCAAATGATTTAAAGTCCATACCTGCTGGTAATTGTTCAAATACACCTGCTTGAGCATTCATGGTTGGATTAAAAGTATCTTCGTATTCACCATCTCCAACATAACCATCACCATCAGGTGAAGTAAAGAAACCCATCTTAGAAGCTCCAACTCTTGCAGCAACTATTTCAGCTTCTAAATAACCATTTAACATCTTCACATTAGCCATAGCAGTAGCAACTAAAGAAACACCTCTAGTTTGTTCTGCTCTTTGTGGTAAATAAGCGTGTATTATTTCTTCTGCAGGAACTCTTATATGTTCTGATTGACTTGAATATGTTCTGTCATAAGGATGGTTTTTAAACAAATGATATGCAACTGGTTTATCATACTTATCAACCTCTACACCCATTTTTACTCTGTTGCCATTTGTTTTATATACATCATTTTTATTTTCATCTAAATGGTCTGATTCTAAAAATTGTAATTCAAAACCAAAAGGTGATTGTGGTGCTTTTATTTTTCTAATTAAAACTTCACCATCTCTACATAAAGATTCAATAAATATTTTTTGACAATCTAAAAATGATAATCTTCCATTAGTAGTGCAATTTCCAAGTTGCCCCCATTCTTTCCAAGCTCTTTCAATGAGCAGGTTAGCTCCAATATCCAAAGAACCATTATCGTTCCTAGCTTTGGAGCTAACTCTTATGCCATGCTTTCCGATAACATTAGACACCATCAGGTTAAGGTATCTTGCAATATAGCTATCGTTTCTTGCTAATTCTCTAGCTCTATCTCTTAATATTCTTATGTTATCTTTTATTTCAGCATCGGCACTTGTAGATGTTGTTATAAAATCTGCAAACAATCTACCAGTATTAGCACCAGTATAGCTTCTTTTGTAAATTCTTTTTTTCTTTTGTTTTGGTGCTTCTCCACCAAATATTCTGTTATACCATGCCATTATGTGTAACTCGTAGGATTTATGTCGGCACTACTTCCAAAATTAACTTTGATAGTATTCCCTGAACCTCTTTTATTTTTAATTCTTGCTTGTTTTACTTCTTTAAGATATTCAGCTTTATATCTTGCTCTAAATGTCAATAAATCATCAATGGACATTCTTGATAACGACCTTCCAGCTATAGACATAGATGATTGGTCAATATTGGCTCTATTTTCAATTACTGCTTCAATAGCATCTAAAACAATTTTTGCGTGACTTCTAATAGAAGATGATGTTGTTGCATAATTATCTTGTATCTCGACAAAACCTTCCTCTAATTTTACTCTAGCTGAATCTGAGCTTCTTGTGATATATGAAATCCAATTATAATTACCTTTTGTATAAGATGTTGTATTGCTTGTTTCAATAATATAATCATCGCCTGATTCCGTTGCAGTTAGCGTGAAATTAGAAGCAGTAGAGCCATCAACTAAATTAAATTCATAAGATAATGAATAACTTGCAACAGGATAATCATTAGATAAGTCCTCTCTTTTCCATGCCCAATAATCTCCCAACTGTAATTCAGTAGGAACTTGCGAAGGATAATATGTTGAATCAAATTTGTTTGCCAAACAAAAACCTCATTTATTTTAGATATATCTATATAATAAACTAATGCTTATTCTGTAGATGTCAATATTAAAAACAAAAAAAATAAAAAAGGCTCAATTAAGAGCCTTTTGTGATTTTGGTGGGATTATGCTGATTTTTTATTATTATTGTTAAACATTTCTATCGCATCTCTTATTTCTAAATGCTTATGTTCGTTAGTGATTTTATTTTGTAAATCGAAACCATTACAGTGAATCAAAGCAATAATTTTTGAAGCATGGTCGCCTTGTTGACATCTATGTCTATTTTCTGAAGTAAGGTCTAAATTAACAGATGCAACTTTTAATTTATGACTTGTGTAAGTTCTTTCACCACCCCCAGTTGTATATACAAAACCTGCTGGTTTGCTAAATCTTTTTTCATCAGTAATTCTTGAACTATTTGAAATATCTAATTCATTTAATAATTTAATTAAAGTTCTATTTTGTGGCAGTCTCACAAAATCAGCAGACCAAAAGTTATGCTCTAAATTTGCGAATAATGTGTCAACTATTTTTTGTTGTTGTTTGTTTAGTGATTTCATTTCTACTCCTTTTTAAAATTTATACTACCTATTATACATATAAATATATAAATGTATATAGTTTTAGTAAAAAAAATGCAATTATTTCCAAGAAGTAGCAAAATTTCCTCTATTTATGCCTTTTTGTGGTCTGTTTTGTGGTTTTTTTTGTGGTTTTGACTCATTAACCAGTATTTTTTGCTCAATAGAATCAAAATTAGGATTTAAAATATATATAGCAGCAAAATTATAAACCAATGTATCTAATGCTTCATTTCTTGGTCTAACCTGCTTCCAAACTAAAGTTTTTCTACCTCTTACAAACTTTGTAACTCTTTTTTCTGCTGTAAGTTGTTTGAAATATTCTTCATCTAAATCAGAACAAAAGTGTAATGTGGTGTTTTCAGGTTCAGTAGATAATCTAGCAAATATTGCTTCTTTAGCACTATCTGAACCGACACCATATAAAACTGCTTTATTTTTACCAACATAGCTTGGTCTATTCGCAATCGGTTTACCTGCTTGTGCTAAACCTTTTATTGCAAATATTCTTCTTGCTTGTCTTGGTTTTGTAAACTCATAAACTCTTTGTGTGTGATGTCCACCTGAGTCAATAGTACAACATGATATAGGAATTAATCTTTCAGATTCAGTTTTAAATCTTTTCTTTAGGTAAGCATCTAAATCTGACCATACATTAAAAGCATTTGGGTCACCCCAAAATATTTTATAGTCTAAAATCCAAGCTTCATAATTTTTACCCCATCCTACGAGTTGCAATTCTAATCTATCTTTCTGTGTATCGCACCCGGCAGTAATTACTAATACATCTTCAGGCACACTTGTATAATCGTAATTTAATCTTCTTTGTAATAATGTTTCGTATTCTACTGCTTCACCTTGTTCTTCCCAAGATTCACCAAGAGCAGTATTAATCCAAGTCTTTAACATCTCAGGATTCTTTTTTGCTTCTAAAAAGTTTTTTGCCATATCTGACCAAGTTGACCAAACTGAATATAATTCTGAAATATGAAATCCTGCTGTGTCTGATTTAGGTGCAGATGCAATCCACTCGCCATGTTTTAGCATCCATTGTTTTTTAGATTCGTCAATAACTGAACCACATTCTTCACAAGCATAGGATGCTGTTTTAGGCTTGTTTTCTTCCCAAACAACATTCTTCCATTTTAAAATTTGCTTATGATTGCATTCAGGGCATGGCACATGATAGTAACGTCTATCTGATTCTTCAAAAGCAGTTTCAATTCTTGATAGTCCTTTTATTGTTGGAGTAGAACACATATATATTTTCTTATTCCAAAAAGTAGTTGTCCTTTTTGTAGCAAGAGATATTGGGTCACCTTCTGCTCCTGCTGATTGTTCATATCTATCTACTTCATCAGCTAAAACAATTCTAATTGGTCTTGATGCAAGTCCTGATGCAGAATTAGAACCAACTATGTTTAGATTACCACCTGCAAATTTTTTAGATAAAACTGTATTACCAGAATCACGACTTCTTGGGTCTTTGACACATCCTCTTATCTTTTCAGAATCTCTAATCATTGTTGCTAATCTATCTTTACTAAATGCTTGAGCCATTTGTAATGTTGGTTGCATAATTAACATTGGTGCTGGGTCTTGGTCTATGTAATATCCAATAACATTTAAGAGTATCTCAGTAGCACCGACTTGTGCAGATTTCATAAATACTATTCTTTGTATATCAGGGTCATTAAAAGCATCCATAATTTCTCTTTGATATGGTGCTCTGTCAGTTTTCCATTGACCAGCTTCAGCAGATGATTCAGGTGATAATCTTCTGTAATTATCAGACCAGCTTGATATTTTAAGATTCGGTGGTGGAGTCCATATCTGATTGGTCTCCTGTATCACCTTTTCTATATTTTTGAGGTATTCCATCTTGTGATAATTCATTAAGTGCTTCATGCACTTGTTCTTTTATTATTAATTCTGCTTCAGCGTACTTATCAACAGTTATTACTTGATGTGCAACTCTTGATGGTAGTCCTAAAAGCTTTGCTCTTGCATTAGCTACATAATCTGTCCATGTTTCTTTGACTGCTTCTGCTGGAATCAGTTTAGCTTCTAATTCTGATACTTCTAATTCAGCTTTATCTGCTTGTGCTTGGGTTAATCTTGTTTTAGCTTCTGCAATATCACCAGTTCCACTTCTTTTATGATAACCACCTAATTTTCTTAAGTAAGATATATAAGAAATTCTGCAAACATCAATATTTAAAGGACTTCTACCCTGTTTTGAGGGAAAGATACCATCTCTAATGAGTTCTGAGACTCTTTTGACTGATAAATCCAAATGGTCTGCAATCTCTCTTTGTGTAGCCATAC
>CEON01057078.1_pt1 | contig 15584 bp, 17 predicted proteins | sample 530291 | NCBI WGS metagenome assembly CEON01 (sample SAMEA2619888, study PRJEB7988) | marine metagenome | biome: marine biome (ENVO:00000447); feature: surface water layer (ENVO:00002042); material: "saline water (ENVO:00002010), including plankton (ENVO:xxxxxxxx)" | depth 5 m
GTTAAAGAATTATTTTGCTCAAGGCTTTGCTACAGATGAGATTCCAAGAGCAGAACTGTCTAGCTATCTTTCAGCAGACCTACATGCAACACAACAACTAAGCGATAAACAATACTATAGATTGAATACACCAAAAGATGCTGGGTTGATGAATACTGTTTTGTTTACTAACAAAGTATCTGTTGCACTCGCAAAGATATACAAACGAGGATTTAAGGTAGATGTAGATACTCTTGAGTCTGTTCAACAAGAATTTCAAAATGAAAAAAGTGAGATAGAGAAAAGATTACAAGTGCAAGTAAAAGAACTCATGGGCGATACACCTATTAATTTAAATAGTCCAGAACAAATGTCATGGATTCTTTACAGTAGAAAGCCAAAAGATAAATCTACGTGGATGAATAACTTTGCACATGCTATGGAAAAAAGTAATTTCAATCAAACCATAAAAGATAATACCGATATAGTTTATAAAACAAAAGCACAAAAGTGTAGAACTTGTATTGGATCAGGTGTAATTAGAAAGGTGAAAAAGGATGGAACTCTTTATGCTCGATTACCTAAATGTCCTGACTGCAATGGGAATGGCTATTCTTTTATTTCTGTGGGGAAAGTAGCAGGATTCAAATTTAATCCACCAAATGTTAAGTGGGTAAGTGCCAATGGTTTTAGTGTTAATAAAAAAATGTTAGAAGTGCTACAACATGTAACAAAAAGAAATGACAGTGTGCCTGCATTTAACTTTTTAACTGACATACAAAGATTATCAGCGTTAGATACATACTTATCTTCATTTGTAGAGGGTATAAAAATACATACTAAGACAGATGGAATGTTACATGTAAGACTTTTACAACACAGAACATCAACAGGAAGATTTAGTGGTGCTGATCCTAACATGCAAAACATGCCAAGAGGTGGTACATTTCCTGTTAAAAAAGTATTTGTTTCTAGATGGCAAGGTGGAAAGATTTTAGAAGCAGATTTCGCACAGTTGGAGTTTAGAACTGCAGCTTATTTATCACAAGACAAAACAGCAATGAAGGAGATACAAGATGGCTTTGACGTTCATGCATACACTGCTAGTGTCATTACGGAATCAGGTCAAAAGATTACGAGGCAAGAAGCGAAAGCTCACACCTTTGCCCCTCTCTATGGAGCAACAGGATTTGGGAGAACGACTTCTGAAGCAAAATATTACGAACAGTTTACAAAAAAATACAAAGAAATCGCACTATGGCATACCCGATTGGCTAAAGAGGCTTTAAACACACAGAAGATCAAAATACCTTCTGGTCGAGAGTTTTCTTTCCCAGATGTTAAGAGAAGAACAAACGGTGGTGTGTCTCACTTTACACAAATAAAGAACTACCCAGTACAAAGTTTTGCCACTGCTGATATTGTGCCTTTAATTTTATTGGCTATTGATGATCAGTTACAAAATTTTAAATCATGTATTGTAAATACTGTGCATGATTCTATTGTTATTGATGTACATCCAAGTGAAGAAAGAAACGTGATCGACATAATAAATAATACAAACGAAAATATGAAAGCAATAATTGATACCAACTATGGTATTGATTTTAATGTGCCTTTGCTCTTGGAAGCAAAGATGGGGGACAACTGGCTTGACACTAAAGATGTCTCTTGATATAACTATAAGACTTTTTAAGGAGTTACAATGAGCGAATTAGCAAATTTAAACGTAGATAATTACGAAGACTTAGCTAGAGCAATGGGAATGGCTACAGAGAAAAAAGCACCCAAGAAAACTAGCACACTAAATAGATTAAGAATTTGGCACTCACCTATTATGGGTAAGGTTGAGGTTAATGGTAAACCCACAAACGTAGAAGTTATTGAGGGTGGAGCTTATAGATTAGAGGTTGTAAGCGAAGATTCTTCTTTTTACATTTTTTCCAAGAATATTACCATCAGACCTTTCATGCAGCGTTTCATGCTAAAAAGATATGTTGCTAATCAGGGTGCTAAAGGTGGAGAGAAAAAAGGCTCTTTCCACAGAACCATCATGGCTGATAGTCTCAACATTGATCTGAAAGATAACACAGGTAGGTTCAACTGTGGTAAGCCATCAGGTTATGTTGAAGACTTTCAAGCCTTGCCCAAAAGCACACAAGATTTAATAAGACAAATCAAACGAGTAAGAGTGCTCTTTGGAACAGTATCTATGGAAGATCCCGTAGATGAAAAAGGTGTCCCTGTTGAAAACTTTTCAGATTCTCCTTTCATTTGGGAAGTTGACAACAAGGATGCTTTTAAAACTTTTGGTGATCTATTCTCAGAGTTATCAGAGAAGTCTAGATTACCAATTCAACATGCCATGCATTTAAATGGTACACATGCTAATCAGTTACCTAATGGTAGTTCATTCTACACACCTATTATTGAAGTTGATTACACTGAGTCGTTTGAAATCAACGATGAAGATAAAAAACTTTTTGGTGAGTTTAGCATGTTCATAAAAGGTTTTAACGATTGGGTTTGTAAAGAGTGGGATACTAACGTACAAAAAAGACAAGGTGATGTTAGTGAAGCCGATCAAGAAGTAATAGAGGATTTCATTGATATTGATACAGAAGAAGTACAGTGATATCCAACAACCCATTTAGGGTACATAATATAAACTACTTATCCCCAAGTAGCATCAACACCTACATCACAGATCCACCACAATGGATTATGAGATATCTATTTGGCATTAGATCAGATAGTGGTGCTGGTGCTATTCGTGGTATTGCACAAGAGCATGTGTTAGCACAGAAATATGAAAAAGGTTCTTTTGATTTTTTAGAACTTGATACTAAGTTTATTGGTCTTTGTGGAGAAGCTGGTATTGATCTAAATGATGAGAAGGTAAAAAAAGAACGTAACACTTTAGCTAGTTTTGGTGAGGTGTTAGACAAAAATTTTAAATATAAAAACTTAGAAAGTTATCAACAAAAAGTAGAGGTACAGTTGGATGATTTACCTATACCTATTATTGGTTACATAGATTTTTTATTTAAAGATACAATAGTGGATTTGAAGACAACAGTTAGAATGCCATCAAAGCCTACAGAGGCACAGATGAGGCAGATGGCTTTGTATTCAATGGCATATCCAAAGAAGAAAGTAGATTTGTTTTTTGCATCACCGAAGATGCATAAAAAATTCAATCTTAAAAATTTGTCATTGCATAAAAAGCAACTCCAAACAGTGGCATTTAGTATTCAAAGATTGTTATCACTGAGTGAAGATAAACATTATATTGCTTCTTTATTCTTTCCAAATGTTGACTCGTGGATGTGGTCACACAAAGCAAAGCAAGATGCTAGTCAAATATGGAGTTTAAAATAGTTGAATGAAAGCACAAAAAAACGCATTGCCAAACGTAATGGTTACAAAGGTAGCTTAGAGCACGGTATTGCTAACAAACTAAAAATTTGTAAAGCTAAATTTGAATATGAAACTATTAAAATTCAATGGCAAGATTTGTGTTACAGAATATATACTCCTGACTTTATACTTGATAATGGCATAATTATTGAAGTAAAAGGTCAATTTAAAACAGAAGAGAGAAGAAAGCATATTGAAATAAGAAGACAACATCCAAACTTAGACATACGTTTTGTGTTTGGTAATAGTAAAAATAAAATATACAAGGGGTCAAAAACTACATATGCCAAGTGGTGTATGCAAAAAGATTTCCGATACTATGACAGAATAATACCTGAAGATTGGTTGAAGGAAAAGGGGAAGAAAAAACATCCAAAATTTATAAAGTACGTAGGAGGTACAAAATGATATATAGAAAAAAACCCAATGCTATTTATATAGAGTTAGATCCAAAAGTAGATGGGTCATATTGGACTGGTGAGGTTGTGTTAAATATAATCGCTCATCCTGACTCCAAATTAGACGCAGAGAGCAGAGCTAGTCTTATGCACTTGACACAGTTAGTGGCATCCTCTGTGCCTATTATGGACTTAGATCCTACAATATTAACTAAGTTAGAAAACTTCTTAGAGTCTTTCGTTAAGAGTAAGTTTGTAACTAGAGAAGAAAATAGTAATATAATACATATTGACTTTAAAACTAAAAAAAGAAATAATCCTTGAGACATTTAGAGTATATGAAAATGAGAGCAAAACAAGCAGAGCAACAGTCTGATCACAAAGAGATTATGGACATGGTTAATCACCCACCACATTACAACAAGGCTGGCATCGAAACAATTGATGCTATCATGGCTGCTACTGATGGTGGTTTTGAGTATTACTTACAAGGTAATATCATCAAATATGTTTGGAGATACCGATATAAAAATGGTGTTGAAGATTTAGAAAAGGCACTATGGTATCTCAAGAAGTTAATAGAAACAAAAAAGGATGACACGAGTTAAAATATTGATTACAGTAAAAGTAGATCACGAAGAGTACACAATACCCTCTGACGGTAATCTAGCAGCAGAAATAGAAGATTACGTTAGGGACATAATACATGAGGTTGATGGTTTAAAAATAACCAGTTTAAGAATAGTTACAGAGGATACATAAATGATTAACAACTACCTACCAACAGATTATCAAAACTTTATTGCTTTATCTAGATATGCTAGATGGAAAGATGATGAGCAACGCAGAGAAACTTGGATTGAAACTGTAGATAGGTATTCAGATTACATGTGTAATCATTTACAAAACAAACATAATTATACAGTAACAAAAGCACTGAAAGAAAAGATAAACGATGCTATTACATCTTTGGGTGTTATGCCTAGCATGAGAGCATTGATGACTGCAGGTGTTGCTTTGGACAGATGTCATGTTGCTGGATATAACTGTAGCTACATACCTGTTGATAGTCCTCGTAGTTTTGATGAGTGTATGTATATTTTAATGTGTGGCACTGGTGTAGGCTTCTCTGTTGAAAGAGAAAATGTAGATAAACTACCTATTGTCAACGAACATTTTGAAGGTAGTGAAACTGTAATAACAGTAGCAGATAGCAGACCCGGATGGGCAAAAGCACTTAGAGAGATGATAGCCATGCTTTATGTGGGTCAAGTGCCAAAGTGGGATGTGTCACAGATAAGACCCGCAGGTGCAAGATTAAAAACATTTGGTGGTAGAGCATCAGGTCCTGCTCCATTAGAAAACTTATTTAATTTTTGTATTGAAAAGTTTATGGCTGCAAGAGGTAGAAGATTATATCCAATAGAGTGCCATGATATCATGTGTAAGATTGGTGAAGTTGTAGTTGTTGGTGGTGTTAGACGATCAGCACTTATATCTTTATCTAACCTTGGCGATGATCAAATGAGACATGCTAAATCAGGAGAATGGTGGGATGAACCCGAAAGAAATATCAAAAGAGAAGGACAAAGATCACTAGCTAACAATTCTGTTGCATACAAGGGTAAGCCTGAAATGGGTACATTCATGAGAGAGTGGACTGCTTTGTATGAATCAAAGTCAGGAGAACGTGGCATATTTAACAGAGAGTCTGCTAAAAAGAAAGTTAATGAGAATGGCAGACGTAGCTCTGATCATCAGTTTGGTTGTAATCCATGTAGTGAGATTATACTTAGACCATATCAGTTTTGTAATTTAACAGAGGTGGTTTGCAGAGAAACAGATACATTAGAATCATTAAAAAGTAAAGTTCGCATAGCTACAATATTAGGAACTTTCCAATCAACTCTTACTGACTTTAAATATTTAAGAAAGATATGGAAAGATAATACTGAAGAAGAAAGATTGTTAGGTGTTTCATTAACAGGAATACTTGATTGCCCTATTCTTAGACCTAATAATACTAATTTAAAAGATACATTAGAACAGTTAAGAACTGTAGCAGTAGAAACAAATAAAAAGATAGCTAAAGATTTGGGCATACCACAATCAACTGCCATCACTTGTGTTAAGCCTAGTGGTACTGTTAGTCAACTTGTTGACAGTGCTAGTGGTATTCATGCAAGACACAATCCTTTCTACATTAGAACAGTTCGTGGTGACAATAAAGATCCTCTAACACAGTTTATGCAACAAGTAGGTATTCCTATTGAGCCTGATATGGGTAAGCCTGATAGCGTTTCTGTGTTTAGCTTTCCTATGAAGTCACCTAACGGTGCAGTTACAAGAACTGAAATGACTGCTTTAGAACAATTAGATTATTGGCTTTTGTTTCAGAGACATTGGTGTGAACACAAACCATCTGTTACTATTTCAGTGAAAGAGAATGAGTGGATGGATGTAGGTGCATGGGTATATAGAAACTTTGATGAGGTTTCAGGTATATCATTTTTACCTTTTAGTGAGCACACATATCAACAAGCACCTTATCAAGATATCTCAGAAGAAGAGTATAATAAATTAATGAAGAAAATGCCTAGTGCAATTGATTGGGGCATGTTAAAAGAGTTTGAGAAAGAAGATACAACTACGGGGAGTAAAGATCTTGCGTGTGTCGCAGGAGCGTGTGAAATAGTTGATATAGAAGGAAGATAAGATGAGAGAGATGCTACTAAGTGCATTAAAATCCTACTACGTAGGCAACATTAACAAACACATAGCTAATGTTGAAATTTATCTGAGAACATCTGTTGGTATTGGGGAGCACTCTGATATACAAGGCTCTATAGATAAAGAGTTAGAGGAGATAGACAAGTATGATGCTAGATTATCCATGATCTTAAAATACTTGGAGCGACCTACACAAGATAAACCTAATGAAACAAAAGAAAAAAGTTCTAAGTAGACAAGAAAGAGGTTTGGGTAAATATGATGCCCCATTAAAGTTGCAGTTTAATCAAGGCATGACAGGATTTAAATTTAACAAAGTAAATCCTTTCTCTGATAAAACTATGCAACATAGAGAGTGGCAGAGAGGTTATAACTCTGCTTATTATAAACAGGCAACAAGGAATGAGTCTAGAAGACGAAGCTAAAAAATTTATGCAAGGTAAAAAGAATTCTTTTCCAAGGCTAATGGAAGAGATTATAAAGAATCTAAAAGATATAGAAGTTATTGCTGAAGTAACTTTAAAAAAGTTAAGGGAGTTAAATGCAAAAAATAACTCCAACTTATGACCTATCTTGGTACTTAAAATGGATAGGGTCATTGTTCATCATGTCAGGGATAGTCTGCAGAGCAGTCGGTGTGTTTCCCCTCTACGATTTAGTATCCTCCTGCGTAGGCACTGGTTGTTTAACTGTCATGGCTTATCTCTGGCATGATCGAGCATTACTAGTATTGAATGGGGTTGCTTGTGCTGCTCTTATGATGGGTATATTGAGGGCATTTGCTACTTAACAAAACCAAACGCTTGACCTATTTCTAATAAATCTTGATAATCATATATGTCAATCTCTTGATCAGGATTTAATTGATTCCATTTTTCTTCAATAATAGTTCTCTCTACTGAAGGCAATCTAAAAAATCTAGCTTTGGTTTTTCTTAATATGTCTTCAGGGGTATCCCACTCTTTTTCTCCTAAAGCATACGCTATAGCCTCAGTTCTAATAGAGTTTAATTCTTTTTTTAAGTTTCTTCTTTTTTGTGTATCAGTCTCTAAACCTAAATATTCTGGACTATTTATATAATCAGCTAAATATTTTTCTACTGCTAATCCCACAAATTGCCTTGCATCTCTGTTAGCTTCAGGATCTTGTAGCTTTCTTGGTGCTACCTCTACGTAATCTATTTTTAATCTGTCTAGCTCTTTTTGTGTTTCATTCTTTTCTTCTATTGGCGTAAGACCTGATATCTGTCTAAACAGAGGTAGTGTGTTTCTTATACCCGTTGGTTTATATGGCGATGTTTGAGCAGGTCTTTCAAAAAAACCATCGCCATCTGCGTGTGCTTCCATAGGAAACGATCTAGTTGCTTGTTTAAATACGTATGGAAAGAATTCAACATCACTATTATCAGTAAGCAATCTATAATCAGGATCAACCATAGCAACTGCATCTTTTATAACTCCTGCACCCACTGTGTACGTGCTAAAATAATTACCCACGAATCTAGCCATCGCTTCTTCTGCTCTTGTTAAGTTAGTTAAACTAGCTTCTTTTGTGGCTATCTCAACCATGCCATCGACTAAATCTAAACTTATGCCTGCTCTACCAAATCCACCACCTGTCAATGCTGAGACTAAATCTCTTATCTTTACTCCCTCTGAAACTCTATCATTGTCGTGTAAACTAAATCCAAATTCACGATCTAGTTTTCCATTTGGTTTACCTATACTGTATAAATAATCTGCTATAACTGCAAACGCACTAAAAGGACCTAGCGCTGCTCTAGCGTCAAATGACCCATGACCATAAGGATTTTTATAAACAAACGCACCAGTATTTTCATCACCTAAATTATCTCTCATTCCGAAGAAAGCTGTTATCATTGATAATCCAGTAACTTGTTTTGCAAATCTATCTGCACTATCAGATTTATTTAAAACACCACCTATGTTAAACATACCAAGTATAGGTGCGTGTTCATAGAAAAATCTAAAAGCATTCACCATATATCTAGGAAAAGGAACGAATGTTGATCCTAGTTGAGAACTAGATACATCGATAAAACTGGCAGCTAATTTATTAAATCCACCTTCTCTTCCTCTAAAGTTACCCGTTTGATAAGTAAAATCCATAGCTTGATTCATGGCTTTAGCAATAGACATATCATCCACCATCTTAAAATTATTAGTTTTTACTAAATCACTTAAATTATTTATGCCTGCGGCTTTGAATCCAGCATCTATGACTGTTTTTCCATCTTTATCTAAGGCTATGTCTGCCCTTATCATTTTATCTATTTCTCTTGAGAATATTGCTGACTTAAATAAATCATCGCTCATTGTATTAAAGGTATTGAGAAATCTAGCAGTCTTCATCATCCTACTGTGGTCGTTTCCTAAGACATTACCTATATCTCCTAGTGATCTAAATAATTGATGTGCTTTTGGAGAATTACCTAGTCGTGGATCTTTAAACATTCTTACTAATATGGCAGTGTCTTCACTCTGTAAGCCAAACACCATATCTTTGAAAAACAAAGACCTAACACCTGTTTGTAACTGAGCGACACCTTCTTTAGCGGCAAACTTACCTGCATTCTTTAATTCTTCATCCCCAAATGCTCTTTGTAAATCTCCTTTTGCAATATTATAAATACCAGCCCCAAGATTATTCATTGCATATACGTAATTACGTAGATAACCATTAGTTGTGTTTCTTACTGTTGTTGCAGCTTGAATTGTCATAAGACCTATACGTGTCTTATTTAATGTCTGAAAAAAATTAGATGTAGCATTTAAAAGAGAACCTCTGTCTATTTTATTATATACTGCTTTTCTAGCTGCCTCTGTATTTGCACCTAAAGTAAATAACGCTTTGTCTAAGTCATTTAATTCTGAAAATAATTTTTTAGAAAACTCTTTGGATATTCTACCTTGCGTTCCTAGCGTTCTACCTGCTTGAGATATCTCTGCTAAATATAACGCACCAAACTCGGAGGGACTAAGATTATGATTTTCTAACACACCTAAGAAAGAATCCATAAGTTTTTTTGTTGTAGCTTCATCAGAGGACATTAAACCTCTAGCTATTCTAGATGTTATTCTTTCTTCAAAATCCTCTTTACTACCTTTAACAACCCCTAATCTTGGACCTATCATATCAACTATTTCTGCACCTGCAGATGCGACATTCGCAATAATTTTATTATCTAGTCCTAACAAGGTATCAGCTTCAGAAGCTAAATCTATTTTTAGTCTTTTACCTACGTTTAAATTGTAACTACCTGCAGTTTCTGCTAAGGACTTTTTTAATTTGGTCATCAAGGCTGTTGTTGTTTTACCTTTAAAACCTTTGTCCCTTAAATTTTTTACAGCTTTGTTTTTAAAAGCATCGTTAACCAAATCTCTTTTTTTATTTAATTCTTTTATTGCGTACTGTTCTGCAGTATTTGCAGTCATTGCCTTTCGGCTTCCTGTCAAACCACCTAACAACGCACCCGGAGCCATTCCTAACGCACCTGAAAGTGCAACCATGTCATAATTTATGTCATCTTTTAGTTCTAAATCTACTCTTGTTTGCTCTTGTGCTAAAGCAGTCCCTGAAGCACCTAATCCGTCAACTACTCCTGCCCCTATAGCAGTTTTGTAACCACCCTTTTGAAAACCTTGTCGTAAAGCTCTTAGCCTAGATACTTCACTTGCTTTGTCTGCCACTGCTGTGGTTATGCCTTTCTTTAATCCTTCAGTTTGAGCACCATCTTTTATTAGTTCTTTTATACCAAACTTTATACCTTGTTGAGCAGCTAAAGCACCACCTTTTGCAGCACCAAATGAAAACATACCAGCGTATGTTGATGGAGCAGTAAATATACCACCTAAATAATCTTTTATAGTTTCAAGATTGAATTCACTTCCTTGTCTATCAAAGGTGTTCATGAGATCACCCATACGTTTTAGTCCAGCATCATCACCATCTCTTTTATAATTTTGAGCTTGGTACATGTCTTTAACTGCTGTAACTTCGTTTACGTTTTGACCACGAAAGTGCTCTAGATAAGCATCGTATATTTCATTAGCATCAGTTAGATATAGATCATTTCTCTCTGCTAAAAATTGTGATGCATCATTTAAGAATTTAAAGTTACTAGTTAAGTTTTCTCTATTTAATTCATCATCAGATAGAGTGGTGTAGTCCACATCGAAATAGTCTTTTTCTGCCATGCTAACCTACTTTAATAGCTCTTTTGCTAACTCTTCAATCTTTTTAACTTTATCAGAACCTGTTAATCCTTGTAACTCACTAGGATTTTCAGAGTTTATTTTACCTTTTAGAGTATTAAATAATTTAAGACCGTTTATTGTGTTTACCCCTTGTTGTCTTATGGCTTTGATTAAAGAGTTTTTATCTATTTTGCTATAATCAACGGGTTTCTTTTTATTTATATTAAAAGGATCGTCTATTTTTTTACTTCCTTGTTTTAAAGTATCTACATCTCTTGTAGATACGTTGGTAGATCCTTCTCCATTTAACATTACTAACTTTCCATCAGTCAAAGATAACTTTTTATTGTTGTTTATTGCTTCTATTACTTTAAAAAAGGATTGATCATCTTTATTTGTTACTCCTAAATTTAACATTTTTAAGTAATATGCCATTGTATCGGTTATTATTTTTTGTTTTTCTTGTACAAGATCTTGGGTCATATATAATCCCGTGCTATCTTTTTTTGCAACAACATTAAAACTCTCTATTATTTGATTTGTAATTTGATTTTTTGCAGACCCAAGAGCAGAAATAGACAAACCTTTTCCTATTTTAGCTTCATCTAGTATACTCGCTTTAGTTTTTGCTGTTGCTGTGGCAACTTCTACTTGCACATCAATCATGTCTTTAACTCTGTTAAATTTTTGTACAAAGTCAGGATCTTTAGGATCTAATTTATTACCAAAGACTTGAAGTCTAGCTATTTCAGCAACGGGATCTGTTTGCATACCTCTTATTAATGGATCTAATGTTACCTTAGACGCAACAGGTATCTTCATTTCACCTTGATTGATGTCTATCCCTCTAGCTGTAAGCAAAGCAGCGGCTCTCTTACTTATTTCTTTTGACGGATCATAATCACTACCTAATAAATTAGTTTTCATAATACCAACTGCCGCAGAGTCACCTAAAATTTTAGGATCAAGTATAGTCATTTTGGGAACAGTAGTTTTAGTAATACTTGAAACTGTCAAAGGTGTTTCTCTGTTTTTTATAACGGATAACTCTAATTGTTTTGTGGGATGCACTCCATATCTATTAAAAAATGCTTTTGCGTTCACTGACTCATCTAAAGCATTTTGCAATCCACCAGCAGTGTTTATTAATCCGTATGCCGCCTCTAAAGCCATTGGATGGTTAATTCCATCATCTCCCCCTAAATTACCAGCTATTTGTTCAACTATCTTTTGATTATCTTTAAATATAGCATCATACTTTTTCTTTTGCTCAACACCACCTTTGTAGGATTCTAATACTAGCCTATCTACATTATCTTTTGTTCTATCTATATCGTCTTGAAATCCTTCAGCAAAACCCTCTGCAGCTCCAGCTACAAGACCTTTTCCAAATTCAGATCCAAAAAATTTACCTAACATTTAAAGTCTCCTAGCCATTAACCCCATAGGTGGTTGGGGTGTCTCCTCTACTTCTACATCTGCTCTTTGCTCCTCAGTGGGTGCATCTTCTTTTGGTAGATTTCTTTCCCTCATTATAGTGTTTATTGTTCTATCTACAGAGGTAGCTCTTTCATTCTCCATACCTTCCATACCAGTGTCGTAATCAATCCCTTGAGAATCTGCTATTGTCATTAACAGTTCTACTATTATTGGTAACATTAATATGCCTACATCAACCGAATGAACACCTTCCATAACACTCGCTAGTTGTATGGTGTTTGCTAACGTAGCTAAAGGCACACCCATTTCCATAACGTCTGTTAGTTGAGCTTTGAACTGATCTGTGTTCATTCTCTCTATATAGTAATCTGTAGCTTGTTCTACAGTGGTCAGTTCTGGTGGTGTTTGCCAAGGTCGTGAGCCAACCTCAAATGTCATGCCCATTCCGGGTATTGGTCTATCAAACGATTGTTCCATCGCTTTCTCCGTTCTTTTGTGTTTTGTTAGCATTTCTAATATGCATTTGTATTTCTCTTGCTATCATCATGGGTTGCTTTTTTGTATTTGACATATTTTGCATTGGGGGTCTAGATCTAGTCATCATACCCATGCTTTTTGATTTACTCTCAGTTTGAGGTATTTTTAACTTTTGAAATGAACTTAATACTTGTAGTGTTGGGTTTGTTATCATTATCCAAATAATCCTTGAGTTATTGCGGCAGATCCTAATGTACCAATTAATTTACCTACGGCACTTCCTGCCGCAGAGGATGATGCCATTTTTTGTGTTTCTCTTTTAACGTCTGCACTTAATTCTGCAACTGCCAATTGATTTATTCTGTCTAACTGATTATCTGCAGATGTCCATGCCCACTCCATAGTGTCATTATAGTGAGACCATAGATTATCATATGCCTCTTTAGATATATCAAGAACTGCGTTTGCATTCAACTCATTTGCTCTATTTACAGCGACTGTATCTGCTGTTGCAATCTCTCTCCTCCACACTGCGTTATTTTGTGCTATTGCTAGTTGATTCTGTGCATTAAACTGATCACGTTGATTGTTTATCTCTGCGTTAAATCGCTCTACTGTATTCACTTGCCCTGCATTAAACTGAGCTTGTGCATTAGCTTGTGTCGCATTAAACTGCGATGCTTGTTGTGCTAAATTAGAGAAGAACTGATCTACTTGATTTTGTGATGTTGCATTAAACTGATTAGCGGCATTTGTAGCAGCTTGATCTGTAAACAATGCTTGTGTTCTCTGTTGTGCTTTAAACAACTCTGTCTGCTGTTGATTTGTTAAATTAGCCATGTCTTGCTGTAAGAATGATTGTGCATTTTGTACAGCGGCTTGTTGTCTGTTATTTAAATTAGATGAATCTAAGTTTGCTAGTGCAGATGCCTCTGCTAATACAAGAGCTTGTCTATTAGATAGGTTGTTTAGGTTCATAGTATTTGTAGCACGACTATTCTCTAATGCTATCTGTTGTTCTGCATTAAAGTTTAAATTAGCTATATCACTAACTTTTGCGGCATTTTGCACTCTTGTTTGAAACGCTTGATCAAACTCTTGTCCAATAAACTGTGCTCTCTGTTGAGCAGCTAACATAGCACGTTGCTGTCTGTTAGATAGGTTTTGATTCTCAAATTGTGCAAACACACTTGCATCTGCTTGTGCCACGGGTAAGGCTGACTCTATAGCTGCTTGTATTAATGCTTGACCTGCAATACTAGATGCACCCAAACCTCTTTGTTGCATTACTGCTTGTACACCTCTAATAGCACCTGCCGCCCATGATGGTGGATTAGTTGCATCAAAGTTTGCAGTAAGACTAGCTAACTGTCCTTGAACAGTTGCTTGGTCTGTTGGTGTTGCAGTTGCAGCTTGTATTTGCTCTGTGTACTTAGATGCAGTTTCAGCATTAGCAGATGGAGATACAAGTTCTCCTTGTTCTATTTGTCTTTGTATTGGGTTTTGTAATAATGTAGCTTGACCTTGTGCGGCATTTAAATCACCAACACTTGATGCTGTTTGTTGAGCCGCTAATACTTTAGCTCTTGGGTCTTCTAATGTTGTCTGTGCTGCTTGAGTTGCTGCCAAAGCACTATCTACTGCTGGAGCACTTCTCTCTGCAGAAGTTATGTTAGCTTCTTTTTGTTGCTGTATATTAGCAGTTGTTGTAGGTGCAACAGTTGTAGGCACACCGACTCTGCCCGATAGTTGTCCCAAGTCACCACCTAGAAGTTGATCTTGTGTTATCTGTGTTCCAACAGGTATGGTAACACCACCTTGAGGTAACGCAGGATTTTGTGCTCTATCCGTAAAAACATCACCTATGCCAGTATCAGGGGTATATTGTGTAGGTGGAGAAGGCACATCTGCTTGTGGCAACTGTCTTGGGTCTGCTTGAGTAACACCACCTTCTTGCATATTAACAACACCACCTTTAGCCATCTGTCTAGCCATAGATTCATAGACAATCATCTGTCTTTTCTTTTCAGGGTTTTGTTGTAAGTAATTATCGAAGTCATCCATAGAGCCTTGATAACCCATTTTAGTGGCTATCTTTCTCATTCCTTCGGGTTTAAATCCTGCAAATCTTGCCATTATCTACTTCCCATCAATACTTTGTCTAACTTATCTTCTAGTCTTCTGATTGCATCCATTAACTCATGCATATCATCTTTAACGTCATCTTTACGTGCATATTCTTCTCTTGTTTTGTTCAAGAGTATCTGTATACGTTTTACCTCTTGGAACATCTTGTTAAATGCCCAACCGAATGGTACAACAATCATTGTTAATATTATGTTCCAAAATAACATTGGGTCTATTTCCATCTATACCTCGTCAGGAAAATCGTATATCGGTGCATTGCCTGTTGGCTTGTTATCACTATCCATAGGCACATCAAACAGTTTCATAAATTCTGTTACATTAGTACAGTTATTTATTTTATCTTCTATTGTTTTTGTTGCAGTTCTTACATCTGTTCTATATTTACTTATATCACTTGGTATAGCTATACCTGCCTCTGCCTTACGTGTAACATACCAATCTGTTTTTCTTAACATATTATTAGCTATGTTTTTTGTCTGTGTAATCCAAATTGATTTCAATCCTAGTGTAACAAGTTGTTTGCCTGTTAATGGGTCTATTATTGCTTTACCATCTTTGTCTACTTCGTTTGTATCTGCTAGTTTTCTTTCAACACCTTTTGACCAATAGAATCTTTCATCAAAACTTGTGTCCTCTTCAGCTTCCCATGTTAAACCAAAACCTTTTTTGTCCTCGTCAGACCATATCATCCAATTACTCGGATGCTTTACACCATCTTTGTCTGTCCAACTTCTACCTTCTTTTATTTGAACACCATTGTGTTTCCAAGCCATTA
>CEON01216449.1_pt1 | contig 15535 bp, 14 predicted proteins | sample 530291 | NCBI WGS metagenome assembly CEON01 (sample SAMEA2619888, study PRJEB7988) | marine metagenome | biome: marine biome (ENVO:00000447); feature: surface water layer (ENVO:00002042); material: "saline water (ENVO:00002010), including plankton (ENVO:xxxxxxxx)" | depth 5 m
CTCACCACTATGCATTAAATCATAAGTTATGGTATGTCCTTTCTTACAATAAATCATATCATTGTATTCTTCCATATTAGAACCTGCTCTTGTAAAATTCGTCCACCCACCTCGTGGTGCAGTATTCACACATTCATCATACAACTTGTGTGCTGTATCCTCATCAAAAAAATTATCCACAATTATATGTGGTATTCCTTGTTCTAAACTATCATTCCATTGTTTCCTTTTCCACAACATTCCTACTTCTCCTCAATCATCGTTTTGTATCTACCCTCTTTTCTTCCCCACCAAAATAATTCTCTACACCAATCAAATTTATTATTGTTGTAGTTTTTACATTTAGAATTAGTATCAAACTCATAAACATAACCACCATTTTTTACAGGTTCATTTTTTTCAATAACATCTTTAATGTTTATATCAAATTCTTTTTTAAATGGATATTGTTTATCTACATTTACAATATATTCTTTTTGATAATCTAAAACTGCATCTAATGTTTTCTTATCATCAAAATATTTTCCTAAATAATTTTCTACTTCCTTATATAATAAATCAATGTTATCAACTAATTTTATAAAAGAACCCTCATCAAATTCCCAAGTATAATTTGATTCCTCAAAAAACCAACCCCAATATCTTTCTTCCGTAAAAACTTTCCTTATAGCAATCTGATATTCTTTTATTTCTTTTCCTAAAACACTATCGGTATCTTTAAAATATTTCCACATATCTTCATAAAATTCTCTGTAACCAACACGACCAGTAGAATTTAAAAACCTTGATACAACTTGTACTAACCCAAAAAAATGTGTAATCATAATGAACCACCTAAAATCATAAGCTTCCATCATATCATCATATGGCATAGTTTTTGTAGAAACACATATCTGTTCCGATTCGTTTTCTTCTATTTCTTCTTCAGTAATATGATAATACAAACCTTTTGTTTTGATGGTTTCCAATCCATACTTATCAACATACTCTGGATTACCAAATGGTGTATTAGGTAATATACTTAATGGATAAACACCCACATAATTATGTTGTCCGTAATTTATCAACTTGTAAATAGCATCTTTAAATGAATCTAATGTTTCTTGTGGTAACCCAAGAATAAATTCAGCATACACAGGTAAGTTTATATTATTACATTTTTCTAAGAAATCTTGTATACCATCTTTTTTAGATATAATGTTTTTTCTTTTAATAGCAACTAAAGTATCGTGGTTCATAGATTGTAGTGCCATAGTCAATCCTTTATTCATATCACCAGTCTGTAATACTTGTGCAATCGGAATCAACTTCTCACCTTTATCCTTTGCCCAATCATTACGAAATGTTTCAGGATAACCAGTTCTCTTTTTTAAATCAACAAGTATGTGTGCTATTTCCAAATCCCTATCAAAGTATAATCCAAAATTAGAATCGGCATTATCAATATACACAACTTCATTATCTGACATCCATTGTATTTCATCTCTAAGTTTTTCTAAACTTTGTGCGTGTATCTTTTGAAAGTACAAATCACCTATCTCACAATAAGTACATCTGTAAGGACAACCTCGTACTGATTCAATTGTTGTGGTGAACTTATATTGATTTTTATATTTTTGTACAAATCTATCCATCAAACCATTTAAGTATGGACTTGGCATCTCATCAATATTATTAATTCGTATCATCTTATCGGTAGTTTTATAACCATCACCATTTTTATATGTTATACCATTTACATTATCCCAATTTTTATTTTTTAAGTTTTCTAAAAGTATGTTTTCAAATATTAACTCACCCTCACCATGAACTAATATATCTACATAAGGATGTTCTTTGAAGAACTCTTTGTTCCACTCAATAGATTCTGCTGTTGGTTGCATTTGTCCACCAAATACAATAATACAATTCGGATATTTTTCTTTTACCTTTTCAGCTAATTTTTTATTAAAATCCCAATTCCAAACAAAACATGAAAATCCAATAATATCAGGTTCGTGAATTTCATCTAAAAATTCTTGTGGTGAAGTTCTTACAAAAAGAATATCAGATAGTTCATAGTTATCACTAATCTCTTTATTTAACTCACAATGAGACCATAATAATCCTGTAGAGTATGGTAATCGTACTTGTCCATTTTCCATATTAGATGGTTTAAATACATAAGATGCTTCTACTAAATATAATCTTTGTTTATTCATTAATGTGAACCCTTATCTGATATTGAAATATATTTTTTTGGTGAAGAAAAGTTTGGAACTTCTACATGATGTACAGAATCAAACTCATCAAAAAAATCACCAAAATTATCTAAAGTTAAATCCGTTGTTTCTCCAAGTGGAATTCTACCTAAATTATATGATGGTGATTTGTAATCATATCCATACTTAGAAGCACCATTTTTTTCACACCAATCATAATATACCTTATAATCTCTTTCGGTAAAATCATGTGGTGCAATAAAATTTATACCATCAAAATCACTTGGTGGTTCTACATAATCTGAATTTACAAACTTTATATTTACTGATGGTCTAAAAAACTTTTGTTGTGCAATATTCTTCCGTTCTATAAGTGTTTTATCTTGAGTACGAAATGCATGAGACATATCCTTTCCTACGGTAGCAAAATCTAAATATATCTTCCCAAACATATTAACTCGTTCCATCTGATTGTAATCATCATCAGTAAGTTCATCTGAATTAGGAACCCACTCTTCACCTACTAATCTACTCCAACTATTTCTTACAACATAAAAATAATCTTTATAGTTTGGGTCATCCAATGAACCACTTAAATACCACTCCAACTCATGCACATACCAATTTATATGTTCGAATAAAGATATCATATATTCATCTGATTCACCATTGTGTTCAAATCCATCTATCTGTTCACCCTCTACATCTCTATGGTCAATATTAGAAGTGGATGTGGATGTTTCTAAAGTCCACAACTCAAAAATTTCATGTAGTTCATTTAACTTCCATAATTGTGATGAATCTAATTCTATGTGATTTACTAATAACTTTTCTGATATCTTAACATTACCTGTATCATTTAATTTTTTTATGGTATCGTTCAAACTATCTAACTTTCGTTTTGCACTACCAAGTGATTCAGTTTTTCCAAACCAATTCAATCTTTGTTCAGGAAAAGAATCATCCGCAAGTTTCCATACTTTTAAAAACTTATTTACTTGTTCAGTTTCATTTAATTGATATCGTAACCTTTCTACTTTACCAGCTTTTGAATTAAAAAATATATCAAAATTTTTCATAATACTTACCTATCGTAAACCATTCATTTTGTAACTTTGGTTTATCTTTTGTAAAATGACTATATATCGGAACTGGTTTCATTAAATCAACATTATAATCAGAAAACTTACAACCTCTAAAATCTAAACTCACTCTCGTTTGTTCAGAATTAGAATATTCATTAGAACCATGATACATTGTGTTACCACTAAAATGTAATATCTCCCCATACTTTAACAATTGTGGTTTCTTTTCACCCTCGTGTAAACAATACATTGTATTGTGCTTATCTACATCCATCAATGGCATCCACAAATTACTTTCAAATTTTGGATGTAAGTAAGGTGATTCACCATCTCGGTGCCAATTAGATTTTTTTAATAAATACTGATAAGTAGTTTTTGGTGGATGAAACTTTATACTCGGTAGTTTTTGTAAAACAATTGTATTTTCACCCAATATTGGTTTTATTACATTTTCAATGAAAGAATACCAAGTATCAAGAAACTCTTTATCGTTTACAATAAACTTATAAGCATCATCCCATATTGTATGGTCTGGTGGTAGTATCTTAGGCAAATCGATATGTTCGTGTAGTTTTTCTAATCTACAACCAAAGTAAGACTCTAAGAGCTCTTTAAATTTATACTCATTCGTATCAAACGAATGTTTGTTTAAAAATTCCATACTATCGATTTCTTCCTGTGAGTGGGTTAGGGAATTTCCTAACACACTTGTGTGCTCACATAATGTTATTTACTATAAATATAATTCTTTTATTCTTTTTAACAAAATATTTTTTGCAAAAGCTTTATGGGCATTTGAATGTGGATGTCCAAATCTATCAGGATAATACATCTTATCACAAAACCAATCTTCTTCAGGTAATTCAGATACTGCATATTCATGTATACCACCATACTTTCCCATTACATTATTATGTTTTCCATGTTGTACCCAACCCTTATCATATTCATATGTAATAACCTTATCCCAATCTATTTCATTTATTAAAACCTTTATATCATCATATTCAAAATACTTAGATATATTCATACCTTTTTCTCCAAAAATATCCCAACCAAAAAATTGTAAGTGTGGTATTCCTTTACTTTCACAATATGATTGTAAATATAAAATTGATTCAAATGTTTCATATAAGTTTTGTAATTCACCACCAATGTATTTATAATATATTTCTTGTAATTCATCTTGGTCTTCTGATGTTACTGGTTGATATATAGGATGTATTTTTCTCCAATATGTTTTATGTGGTGTTTCCATCCATGAACCTGTAGTAAACTTTCCACAACCATAATGACCAGTTTGTTGTACATGATTACCCTCTTCATTTCTAACTTGATTATATTTCTTACCATCAAAGAAATAATCTTCATTTTTTTCTACTAAAAAAGCTTGTCGATTATATCCTGATAATTGTCGTATCACCATAACATCTTTATCTTTGTGATACTTTGATAAAGCATAAATCAACGACCTTGTGCTTAATTGATTACCACCACTACCTTGTGCCTGATTATGTACTTCATATCCCATATCTTCTAAATGCCATAACCATCCCATATCGGTTGGTCTTATTTTTGGTGCATGTGTAAATGAACATCCACTTCCAACTATAATCATATTATATCTCCCATTTTAAAATTTAAAATTCTGTGGTGATTATAAACCAATGTATTTGTTAACTCTTCAAACCATTTATCTTTATCTTGAATAGATAAAAAATACTCAATTCTTTCAAAACGATTATTACCTTGAAAATATTTATCGAAAGTTTTAAACCCCATTTTTTCTAAAGTATCTATATACATTTTATTTCTTTCCTCTTCTAAATTATAAATAAATGGATGAAAGTTTATCATAGGTTTAAAAGTTTTTTCTGTTATCGTATGGTTATCAGTTTCTCTTACTACAGAAAAATAAGAATCCAAGTAATGATGTTTATTTTGAAAGTTAAACTGCCATGGTGTTGAGAACTCAAATTCCTCATCTGTAAAATCTAAATAAATTCCCTTTTTTAAATATGATATATAAACATCATTTTTCATATTAAGATTATTTACAAATGATAACAACTCATCTTGTCTATCATCTTGATGATTATTATACGATAAAAAATGTTTTCTTTTATTTGCATGTAGATGTTCATATATAGAACCAATTAAATTATTAGGAACATACCTTTGTTTAATATTCCAATTAAATAAATAAGGTGAAAATTTAATATAGTTACACTTTAAAGGTATATCATAAACATTATTAATTATAAATAATACTCTATCAATATCACCTACTTTTTCATATACTAATTTATCTAAGAGTAATAAAGAATCATTAGGTGCATAATCCCAAGCATTATTAGTAGAATGTTCTGAGTTCATAAATATAATTTTCTTAACATCACTTTCAATAAATTGTTCTATTTGTGAATGTAACTTATCTCCCCAATCACTTGGATTTGTTCTATATATTTCTGTAATATTAAAACAAACCAAATCTGGTTCTTCTCTTGATATATCATACCCATCATACTTATGCCATAACCAACCAGGACCCGTTATTAAGTTCTGTACATCAAGTTCATTAAATCCATTGAAAAGTAAATGTGAAGATATACTTGGAAATATATCAGTATTATTTTTTTGAAAATCCTCTTCCCATTTATCTAAATAAACTTTCATTAGAAATAACTCTCAAGTTTACTTTCTCGGTGTAAATCTGCTGTAACACAATGTGGCCCACCCGCCAATGTTCTTGTATGTCTAAGTGGAACTGGTATACAATCAAACCCACCTTTTTCAAGTTTCTTTATAATTTTGGTTTGAGTAGATTCAACAAATACCGTAGATTGGTCATAACTCATTACATTCAGTGCATTATAAATTGAAGCTGGAGCATAATTGTCAAGTGTTGGTATATCAATAATATCTTCATCTTCAATCCAAATCAAATCCCATGATTGTAATAACTTTGGTAAGTTTTCTCGTGATTTTAATCTGGCACGATTCACTAACAAACAACCTGGTTTTAATCCAAGTATTGTAGAATCCAAATGTGTATAGTTATATGTATCCACTACAGGATGTACATTGTAATCACTACCCAATATTTGTTGTAACCACTTTAACCCTTTCATATTACCTGAATTAGATATTTGAAAAAATAAATCTGTACCACATCTTAATACATTAGCAGCATCAAATAATATTTCAGTATCGAGTAAACTTGGTTTCTTACCACAATTCTCATCGTAAGCATTATCAGATAATAATGGTTTAGGTGGTGTTATCCAATCAAAGTTAACACCCTTATCAAAATAGTTCATAAATATTTTTCTGTAACCATATGTTTCAAAATATCTTGCTCTTAACGACATGGCACATTCTATAACTTTATTACCAACCACAAGAACAGAATCTCTTGGGCATCTATACTCGTAACCACTTTGTTCCCATAATCCATTTGATATTGTTGTTGATGTATCAAAAGGTTCTGGTCGTAAAACTTCTACTCCCATATCTTTTAATATCTTTTCAAAATTATCTAAATCTTCTTTATCTGTTTCATAAACCCATTCAGGATATCTCGTATCATATGGTAAATCATTATCCGATAAAAACTCTTCGTATGTTCTACCATCAACATAATTTACTGCCCATGTTGATTTATCAAACTTTGGTATCTTAGCATACTCAACACTTCCAAGTATCACCGTCTTTAAAGTATCCCAATGGTTGTGTGAATTAATTTGCATGTTCAACTATCCTCTTTGTTATTTCACTAAATATTTTATTGTAATTTACTGAAGAGATATCACTCATTAATTTTTCGTAGTTTCTTTTTAACTTATCTTTCATAGAAACTATTTTACTATGTAACTCTTCATCACTCATCTTCATAACCCTATCAATTTCTTTTAATATAAAATTCATTCTTTCATCATGATTTAAAATTGTATCATATGTTTCATCAAATAACTCAGGAAAAGTTTCATAACCACAATTTCTTAAATGTTGTAAAGTACCTGGTGTTGAAATTGCAATAAATGGAACTTGTCCGTTTATATCTTGTAACAACTTCTCACAAATAAATATAGAATCTTCTTCGTAAAATAGAGCAGTATTTCTAACAGAAAAATATACATTATCATAAAACTTAGATTGTAGTTTATCCATATCATCTAAGTTACCATCATCAACAAAAGAAGTTCTACCCTTTGATAAATAAGTAATTATTCCTTGTTCATCATAATTTTCATCTAAGTGATTTATAATAAAATTTTTATGTTTCTTATCACTATTATTTAAACAAATAAATCTGTATGGTTTTTTATCTACTATTGGTGTGTATTCAGAACTTCTCCATCCCTTTCCCCACATATACATATCAACTCCAATGTGAAGACCTGGCCATGCTCTACTAAAAGTAGAACCCATATTACTTGTAAGTAGAGTAGATTTACTTAAATCTTTTTTGTTCAATCCCAATTCATTAAGTGTTTCCAACAATAACTCTACATACTCAACACCATCACATCCCTCACCTGTATAATCAAAAACAAATGTAGAATTATTATTTTTTATATCGTTAACAATATCAAGAGTTATACCATAATACTCGTTTTTTAATTCATGTAATTCCATATATAATGGTACATAATAACAATTAATATCCTTAAGGTATCTATCCCAACCAAAACCAGCTATGTGTTTATATAAACGATTAAACATCAATCATATTTCCTGTACGATGAAAGTTATCTAACTTATTAAATTGAGTTATAAGATAATGGTCTTCTCGTTTTCTACCATCTAATTTATACATCTGTTCTACTTCAAAGTTAAATGTATCTCGTTTTATTCTATATAAATTAATATTATTTAATAATCTATCTTTAATTTTTGGTAAAGTTTTTTCCCAATCTAATTCATTAGCCTTCTTGATAGATTTTACAACAGCTTTACCTCTATCAACATAATCTTCAATCTTATCGTAACTATGGTCAATGATATCATCGAATACATCATAGCCATAGTTTCTTATCAATTCAATCACACCTTTATCACCAAATATAATAAATGGTAATCCGTTAGCAATGTAAGCAAATGTCTTCTCACATACTAAAGTTCCATATGTGTAATCAATATCAAAAGATTCACACACCACACCAAAAAATGATTTAACAAAAGTTTCTATATCATATCCAACTATCGCTGGTGTAAAGTTTGGGTCTTCTGGTGAATCACCTGTTACTTCATCAAATCTCCATTTACCATATTTCATAGGTACATTTTCTGTTGGTAAAAAATGTTCTCTATCTTTCTCATCAAAAAATACAATATCATCTTCATTCATCCATCGTTCACCTCGTGTATTGTTGAAACTTACTAACCCATCTTCTAATAATCCTTGTTGTTTCATATTAAAATATAAAGCGGCTCGTGGTGGACTTGGGTTACCCAACATCATTGAATAATTATATTTTTTCATTTTATGATATACGGTTGGAAACTGAGGTCGATATGAATCATACGCTGTAATATTTAATTTATATTCCCAAAAATGTGGAATGGTTAAGTGTAAAAAATTAAATGGTTTTTTATCAAACTTTTCATATCCATAATCCCTTTGATATCCATAATCATCAAACATAACACTCAATGTAGCAAATACAATATAACCGTATTCATATTTTTGTAATGGTACTAAAGAACCCAACTTCCTCACAACATATGATAATCCCTCAAACCTATTATAAAATACAATTGATTTATAACCCACATACTCATCTAAATTTTTCTTTGATTTATTACCAACCGCATCAATAGTATAGTAAGGTGTAACTTTATAATCTTTTTCAAACTCTGTATGTTCAAAATGTTCTTCTGTAAATATAACTAAATACTTATCCATTATATCAAATCCTTTTTCATATTCATTAAAACTTCATAATTGTGATTACATACATCTTTAGTACTCTCAATCAGTTCTTGTTTATCCATAAGTAAAATACATCTCATTGTTTCTATCATAGATTCAATTTGAGTTTCAGGTGTTGTACACCTCATGTAGTTTTCTGGCCATACATTACCAAACGATTCAAACCCCAATGAATTTAAAATAGAATAGGTATTACCACTATTACTACATAATAATAAAAAAGGCATCTTCATTGCTATCGTTTTTGAAAGTTTACCCGTCAAAAATATATCATCTTCTTCTGGTGAATAAAAATCAGTTTCTACAATTATATTAACAACTGATTTTCTAAACAAAGATATATCTCTACCATTAAAATCTGGTATAGAAGTGTAACCACCATCACCAAAGCCTTTTATACTTTCATTTTTAAATTCTCTACCATCCCAACTCTTAGGTAGTAATTTTAAAAAATCATCATTGAACTCTATCTGGTCTAATACATCCACTTGTGGAAAATTATTTAATGTCCAAAAACAATCATCTAATAAATTCTCTTCATACAACCTTGATAACAATCTAATTCTACCTGGCCATGGATTTCCATTTAAACAAGTAAAATGTTTTTCAAGTGATAGTTTTGTTTTTAAATGATACTTTTTTTCTTTTTGTGCTCTTAGTAACCAATATGGATAATAGAATCCAAACCAACCATACTTACTAACTATCTCATGTATATTTTTGTTACCATCAATACAAATAATAGAACCAGCCTTATTTAACATTTTATTTTCTTTTAGTTTTTGTTTTACCTCTTCACACTCACCCTTGAAAAATATTGGCTCTTCCATATTTCTATGTTCAGATAATAAATTATTTGCTATAACATATGGTGGTTCTGGTTTAGAAGACCTCACACTTAACTCCTCTTCTCCATGAATGTAATTTATTTAATTCACAATTCACACTCGCCTGTTGAAAATAATTTTTATCTTTAGATTGTAACTCTACAACTTGTTTAGCAATCATATCCATTCTCTCTTCTTGATTTGTTATACTATCATACGATTCATCAAATAACATTGGCCATGATTTATATCCTTTTCTTTTAAATAATTTTAAAGCATTTGGTTTATACATAAATAAAATAGGTTTACCACAAAAAATAGGAATCCAAGTTTTTTCTGTAAACATAATACCATCATCACGATGAGTAGAATCCCATACTATTATAAAATCAGAATTGATACAGGCCTTCATATATCCGTATTCAGGTTGTGAATATTTATAACTAGCAAGTTCAGCAGAATTTTCTACATCAATATTTAATCTCTTAGCATTTTCATCATCCCATTTTTTTAATGGATGTAAAGGTAAACAACCTTGTGCTATTAATCTTTCTTTACCATCTTCAAGTTTCTTAATAAAATCTTCACTATAATTAAATTTACTCAAAGTTTTTTCATATTCATCAAATAAATTTTCACCATTAGATTCTGTTGGCATACTAATAAAATGATTAAATGGATTTATACCATAGTGTGTTAACAAAAATAAGAAGTGTATTTTTTCAGGAACTAATCTCCAACTTAAGTATGTGAATTTAGATATCATGTCTATCCAACCTTTCAGATATCATCATAGATTCTAAATCATTTGATTCTTCAATATACCTTTGAAACCACTTTCTCGTATCATCAAACCAATACTCATGATAAATTATATTGATGTGTTTATCATCAGATTGATTGTAACCCATATCTTCAAGATAAGTTTTCATATTTTCACAACTTGTAGCATAATTTATTTTCTCTGTAGGTAAATGTGTTTTTTCACAAAAATCATAAATCAGTTTTAAATATTCTTCTTTCCAACCTTCTCGTATTTCAGAAAATAAGATACCTACATTTTTTTTATGTAGAAATCTTTTTTGTTTTGAATTGAGATAATCAAATATTGTACTTATCTTACCAAAAACATAATCACTATTTTTCACATCACAATAAATAAGATAACTAATATTGGTATCATAATTTTTAATAGCATCGTCAAGTGTAGAAAACTTCATATATCCAAAATCACGCAACCAATCTAAATCACCACTATGTATTTTCATTGTTTTATTACATTCAGAATGATTTATAATTGGTGTATAAATTTCATTTTCTATTGTTTCAAAAAGTATCGTCATTTCACAATGGGCCTGTATTGTTTTACATTCACATATTTACAATCCCAATATTTTGGATATTCTAAATGTGTAATGTTATATAAATTGTGTTCTATTATATCCATATTATCAATCCATAATTGTTTCAATTCATCTTTACTCATACTTAATAATCTATTAGCTTCTTGCCAATATAAATTAAATTGTAAATAAGAATCACTATTAGGGTCATCAGGATGTTTATTATCTAACCAATAAATGTGATTCTTATCATTAATATAAGGATGGTCATCTCCTTTTCGATATACTTTATCATAATCATAATTTAATCCCCTAAACCTTTTAAAACCAAGTTCTTCTAATTTATCCCAAACATTAGAACCATAATAACCATAAGGTAAAAATATCTGACCACCAATAATAGCCTTAAATGTTTTTTCTGTAATTGGTAAACTATCTTCATTATTTTCACCATATAAATAACCTGTTTCAAATACAAAATTTATATATGAATCAGTAAAGTTTTCCCACATCAGTTTTAGGTTATCAGTTTCTCCCCAATCCTCAAACTTTTCTGTATCTCTAACTAAGGGAAGTTTATTATTATCATGTAAATCATGAATACCATCATATATTCCTTGTAGTACCTCATCATCATACAAATGATAATGATATGTTTTATCACCTGGTTTACAATATCTCAACAGGAAGAGATTATCATGAAACACATCTCTTTGTGGTATGTGTGGGTCATTAAACTTTAATGGACAAGAAACATAACCATCTTTTATATAATCAGAATTATTCAATAATGATAAAAACATTATTCGTGGTTCTCTTGGTCTACGAGTTAAAAAAGTAAATTTTTTGTTTCTATCCGCAACCAATGATGTTTCTTTTAATCGTCTAAATAATTCTCTACTATTTAATTTTTCTGGATGCTTCCAATGAAGATTATAATAACATCGTTTTACATCTCTTGATTTCAAACTCGCAAAACATAATAACATATCATAAGACCATATTACATGAATTTTTGGTAAACCATACTTTGTACTTAACTTGGCAATGATATTATTACCATCAGAATTAGCAGTTGCCCATATCATATTATCTCGAAGCCATACAGGAATATGTTCCCATATCTCATATAGTTTTTCTATGTACATAAATTCAAATTCATGAAAATCTGCAAGCATAAGTTTCACTTTATTATTTTTTAAATCATCTATTAAATATTCAGAAAAATCTTCCCAAAAGTATTTATCATCACTAATTTTTGGAAACTGAAGATAGTTACGAGAATCAACTTCTACGATTTTGTATTTATATCTATTATCAAACTTAAAATCACTATTAGGAAAAATACATTGATACATCAATTCTTGTTGCCCTATATCATATAACATCATATCAAACTCCTTAATAAGTTTTTTTGTTTATCCATATACATACTAAAAAAATGTTTTCTATTTTTTTTCAATCTACTATCAATACTAATTAATAATTCATCTAAGTGTTCAAGTGGTTTATCACAAATCTTTTTTATTTCACCCACTACCATTTCCAATCTTTTGTTCTCATTAAGTTCTTCATCATATGAATGGTCAAAGATATCATCAAATACATCAAACCCATTATCTCTTAAATATTTTATTGTATATGGATTGCCAACTACAAGAAATGGTTGTTTTAAAAATATTGGTTTATATATCTTTTCTGAAAGAAATAACAAATCATTACCCGTCCATGTTTCTGTAACCACATTCATAAAACTACTTCTAAATGCGGTTTCAATTCGTTTCACTGCATCAAAATATGTTGGATTATCTTTATTAGGATTTATCTCTTCCTGTTTTACTCTTAGTGGTAAAATTTTATCAATTTCTTTAAACTTATCTTTAGGATAGTTATATATTGGTTCAAAGTTACTACCACCATGTTTAAAATAATTTAATCCATCTACTTCAGGATAAAAACTCACATATCCATTATCTAATATTTGATTGTGATATAGATAAAATAATAAAGCTGTTCTATGTGTTTTTATTGTTCTATTTAAACAGATAAAGTGTTTATCTAACTTCAACTTTGTTGTGTTTAAATGATTTAACCAATCAGGACTATAGTAATGAAATGGCCAATAATTAATTACTTTTACTATCTTCTTTATACCCTTTGATTCTATATCATTAACTTTATGATTACCAACTAAAATTAAACATTTACTTTGTGATACACCCTCTCTAATACAATCCTTTAAATTTGGTGAAACAACATTTGCTGGTTCTAATCCCCAAGGCTCATTGATTGTACTGATAATAACTTTTATATTATACTCTTTAATCTTTTGTTTAATTGATTGTGGGATTTCTCTGATTGCACCTTTGAATATATTTTCGTAACCAATCCTCTGTTCTTCTTCAGTCCATTGTGGTTCTATCAAAAAAATATAACTTCTATCATGATGTAATTCATCTTCAGTTACATATTCTACTTGTACATCACTAAACTTTAATGCATTAATAAATGCCATCCCACTATAAGCCTCAGGTTGTATCGTATTGGTTAGAGTTTGAAAATGTCCTTTACTCTTAGATATTATTTTAACTGGCATAACTTTTCATAAACCTCTTTTACATGTCTTGATGGTGTTTTCAAAACTAATTTTTTATTATATTCTAATCTTTCTTCTATATTACCATATAAATACAAACTTTCTATTTCACTTTTATGGTTCATAACTTTCTCTATTGATTCTAAACATTTTTGTAATCTCTCATTATAATCTTCTATCAAATCATAATCATGATTTATAATATCATCAAACACATCAAACCCTTTTAATCTTAATGCATCAACACAACCATAACCACCACAAATAACAAACAAGTTCTTATTATACAAAGCCTTAAATGTTTTCTCTGTTAAAAATATTGGTAAACCAGGTTCCTCAAATAAAGATTCAGTAACGATATTAAAATATGTTTTACCGAATAAATCCGTTGGTTGATGTTGTTTTAATCCATCTATAACTCCATCTACCAAAACACTATCCTCACCATATTCATCTTCATTAGCTTTATAACTCCAAATAAAATCATCTATATAATTTTTTTCTTTTAAAAACTCTATAACTTTTGTTCTATGAGTTTTATCTCTTCTATTTAAACAAATACCAAACTTTTCTTTTTTAGGTAATGGTGTATTTGATTTAAACATATTAACAAAACTATATGTAGTATTAGCCCAAATATCTTCTTGTTCGTTACCATTCAATATAAGAGTATCATCATTTACATAATCGTACAAATTAAGATGTCCATTGGCTGCAGGATATTGTTTTTTATCCTGACCTTCCCATGTTAAATCAATTATAATATTTTTTCTATCATAACTCCACTTCTCTGGATAATCATAATCAGGCACAACAACTTCAAAATCAAAATCGTTCTCTGTTACTTGAAAATAATTTCTATCAAACCAACCATACCAAAATCTCGACCTTTTAGTGTTAGTGGTATCTAACTTAATTTTTATCTTTGGCCAATGCATCAAATAACTCTTTAAAGGTTTCTTTCATATTTTCATTTCTTGTTCCATCAAGATATTCATTATATTCAATACCTTGTTGTAATAATTTTTCATCTGATTTATTATTCATCATATATGATTTAAAAATATCAAAATCCGCTTTATTCATAACTTTCTCACACCTATCTATGATATCTTGTTTAATTTCAATTGGTAAAATCCACGGTGATAAAAATTGTGGGTCGTACACCATGTTTTGATGTACATGAAGTTTTTTATGGTTATGAAAGTAATCATAAAATTCATCCATGTAAAATACATTTAGAAATGAAATAGTTTGACAAACTGAAACATCTAAATATTTTTCATCTAATAATAAATCTAAATTTTTTAAAACTGATTTCCATTGTGTTGGATATCGTAAATATAAATTTCTTTTATCTATATCATCTATTGAACAACTAACTCTAACATTTTTAAATTTTTTCCAAATATCAAAAGTTTTTGGTGGTAGGTTTGTCATATTAATAGAATACCATAAACTAATATTTTTAGCCATATCCTTTTCAACTAACTTATCTAAGTACTCCCAATGTTTTTTAACTAATGTAGGTTCACCACCATTAATATA
>CEON01021817.1_pt1 | contig 15533 bp, 22 predicted proteins | sample 530291 | NCBI WGS metagenome assembly CEON01 (sample SAMEA2619888, study PRJEB7988) | marine metagenome | biome: marine biome (ENVO:00000447); feature: surface water layer (ENVO:00002042); material: "saline water (ENVO:00002010), including plankton (ENVO:xxxxxxxx)" | depth 5 m
TGAATGGTATATTATTCATACAAAGAGCATCTAGATTGAAATTAGAAAGAGCTCTCAAAGCAAGACCAAAAGAGAGAAAGAAAAGAATAGAGTATGAACAACGAATGGCACTTGCACGATACTTCGCTGAGCAAAGAGAAAATAGTGACGAATCTGGAGGAACTGGAGACGAAGGAAACACCGAAGTCAGTTCTGCCTCCGAAGATGGTTCACGAGTTGCTAACGCCTGAAGAGTGCAACGAATTAATACAGTTTTTTAAAGAACACCCACATTTAAAAGGTGTAGGAGACGGATCAGATTACACTGGTATTCGTTTCATGCACATTCATAACCAATACTTTCGAGATATGATTTTTAGGGTGATCTATCATCTAGTAGGTGAAATCAGATTATTGAGTGGTCAAGTTGTATGGCCTGAAATGATATCTCTCAATGAATGGCCAATAGGTGGTGTTCAAGAACCACACTTAGATACATATTCGAATCAAGAACAATCCGCAGGTACAGAAACAAATTATCCTGCAAGACAATGGACCACAATATTATATCTCAATGATAATTATAGAGGTGGTCGAACTTATGTACCAGACGATCAGGTTTATGAACCTGTAACAGGCGCTGGTCTCCTATTCCAAGGCATTTATATCTGGCATGGTGTAGAGAAAGTCAGAAGACACCCAAGATATACAATCTCACTTTGGTTCTCAGAAGAACCGTCAAAACAAATGCCACAGTTCCCTGTGGATGATCTCAATCTAAATGAAGACACAATCAAGCTAATCTAAAGCTTGACAATGACCCCCAACTTATAGTATCCTTTCCTAGAATAGAGAAGGAGATATTATGAGTAATTTAATAAATGATGCAATATTAGACAATATCGCTGATGATGTATTCGAAATATTCGATGCAAAAGGCGTATGGGGTGTTATCGATGCGATAGCAGAAGAATTTGGTAATGAGAATGTACCTTACAGTAAAGACGATGATGATATATGCGAGGCACTTATCAATTTGAGATTTGAGGCATTACCTGACGGCCCTTGCTAAACTAATGCTTGACAATGACCTTGGTTTTATTGTAGGATGGACACATGAATGAGAACTTAAAAACACAAAAATCGAATCTTGCGAAGTTGATGGCTTCTGAGAACATTACTGTTCAACACAAAAAGATTCCTACTGCATACTTTGATGTCAAGAATAGAATCTTGGCATGTCCTACATTTAAAGATGATATATCTTCAGAACTTTATGATCTGTTTATGGGTCATGAAGTTGGTCATGCATTACACACTCCTTATGAGGGTCTACACTCTACTCTAAAAGAAAACAGAACTCTCAAGGGTTATCTTAATGTTGTTGAAGATGTTAGAATCGAGAGAAAAATCAGAGAGAAGTTTACTGGTCTAAGAAAGTCTTTCTTCAAGGCATATAACGAATTGATGGAAAAAGACTTCTTTGGTATTAAAGGTAGAGACCTTCAATCACTTTCATTGATCGACAAGATCAATCTGATCACAAAATGCGGATCAAGAGTTGAGATCGAGTTAACAGATGAAGAAAAAGTATTCTTAAAAGCTGCTGAAGATTGTGAGACTTGGGATGATGTTGTTCAAGTTGCTACTGCAATCTACGAGTGGTCAAAAGAGAATGAAGTCAGAGACGAACTAGACAAAGCAATTACAAATGTTCATGTTGATGCTGAAGACGAAGATGAAGATGAATACGAAGATGATTTGAGTTCTTCAGATTGGGGTGACGATGATGAAGAAGAGTCTGAAGAAGAAGAGACAGACGGAGAATCAACTGAAGACAAGTTACCAGAGTTAGACGATGAAGAAGCCGAAGAGACTGAAGAAACAGAGAAGGCAACTGGTGACAAAGGTGGTCAAGGCGGTTCTTATGATCCTGAAGATGGTGCAAAAGAAGCTCTGACAGAACACTTTGCACATAACAATGAAGATCAATTCATTGATGAAAATGCTGTGATCAAAACTTATACAGAGATCAAAGACTTCGAAGCTCTTGCAGACAATCTTGTTTACTCTTACAAAGATGTTATCAAAGACTGGAAGAAATTCATAAGTGATCCTGTTACTTCAGAAAATGGTGATTACTACAAAGAGAAAAAAGAACAACAAGTCAAACTTGTTGATATGATTAGTCCGAATCTTAGAAACTATTTCAAGAACAAAAACAAATCAATTGTTGCCCACATGGCAAAAGAATTTGAAATGAGACAAACTGCTCAGAGAGCAATCAAAGCTCAGATCGCAAAGTCTGGTGAACTTGATATGAACAGACTTGCTAAGTATCAGATTGTTGATGATGTATTCAAAAGAGTTACTTATCTACCAGAAGGTAAGAACCACGGTGTTACAGTTCTTATCGACTGGTCTGGTTCTATTTCTGCTGAGATCAAAGACATTCTAGAACAAGCAATGATTCTTGCAGAGTTCTGTAGAAAAGTTCAGATACCATTCAGAATCTATCTGTTCTCAGATGCGGCTCCTACTTCAGGTGATAATTACTGGAGAGGTGAACCTAAGTTGATTGAGATTTTCTCTAACGAAATGTCAAGCAAAGACTTTCAGTTCGCTCTGACTATTGTTCAACTATTATACTTCAACTTCATGTACAGAAAATATACATGGAATGTACCTAAAAAAGTAGAAGAAATGATGGAAGAAATGTCAGGTTTGTCATTGTATGATCTTGAATACAACTACATGTATGACTTTGGTCCTTCAGGCTATGATCTTGGTGGTACTCCACTTGATCACTCAATCATCGGTTTGAGAAAGTTACTTCCGATCTTCAACAAGAAATACATGGTTGAAAAGTCAATTCTTACGGTGATCACCGATGGTTTCTCCCACGGTTGCGATAAGATATCTCAATCAGATGTTGAGAAAGCTCAAATGGAAGAACAAATGTCAGAGAGTGATGTTTCTTACAGAATCAAACAAGACAGATATCTAATTGACCCATACAGCAAGAAGCCATATCTTCTCGCACAAAACAAAGGTTACTATGATAGAAGTGAGTTTCAAACAACTCAGAATCTACTAGACTGGATATCCAAGACCACAGGCGTCACCATCACAGGTTACTTTGTGTTTTCCAAGAAGGCAGATTTCAGACAGACCATGTATCACATCTTAGAAGATACTTATTCTTTCGACTTCGATGCGACATGGAGAACAATTAGAAAAGAAGGTTACATCATTGACTGTCACGGCTATAACAAGATGTTCTTAACATCTGCTACTGGTCTGGCTGCTTCAAGTGATGATACACTTTCAGACGATCTTAAAGATGCCAAGAAATCAAGAATCATGGCCGCATTTAAGAAGAACCAAAGAAACAAAAAGACTTCAAGGTTCTTAACAAACGAATTCATTAAGGAGATAGCATAATGGAGAGAATCAATACTATGAATATTGACAAGTTCGCAGAGGCAATCGCATTTATCGGTGAAGGCCCTTGCACAAAGTTCGAATGTCCGAGGCAACAAGAATGTGCTGATGAACAAGTCGAATGTAAAGCGTTTAGATATTGGGTTAATAATGACTCGTATGATACGATGAGAAAAGGTAAAAAGACATCGATTGATATCGATCTCGGGAGATTATTGAAACCAATTGAGTAAATTAACGCTTGACAATGACCCTACTTTTATAGTAGGATGGAATCAAATGATGAGATTAACTATGGAGGCTATATGACAGATACTATTTCGTTATCAAATGGCAAGAACTTCAGGTTGTCACCAGACAAACTAGAGTTCATTGCAACCGTAAAGTCTACTTTTGGTGAACAGACAGTTCTCTCAAAAGAAGATTTATCTAAACTTGACTATGTACCTTATTGGGTCAAGTCAAAGAAATATCCATTTACCAACTCAGACAAGACTGCTTTTGACTTGTCACCGTTGTTAAATGTTTCAACACCTATTCAACCTAAGGCGATTATACCACAATCTGCCCCAAGTCAGAATATGCCAGTTGCGGCTCAAACTGAGTCAATCAACATAATCGAAGACAATGTCAAGATCATACCTGAGAAGATGTCAAACTATGTTCCGTTTGGTCACTTTAGGGATGTGAAGAACATTATCAAGTCTAAGATTTTCTTCCCTGTTTTCGTGACAGGTCTTTCTGGTAACGGTAAGACTCTAATGATCGAACAGGTTTGTGCTCAACTCAAAAGAGAGTTGTTCAGAGTCAATATTACAATCGAGACCGATGAAGATGATCTAATGGGTGGTCACACTCTTCAAAATGGTAACATTACTTTCAGAGAAGGTCCTGTTATCAAGGCGATGAGAAAAGGTGCCGTACTTCTTTTAGATGAAGTCGATCTTGGTTCAAACAAGTTGATGTGTCTTCAGTCAGTTCTTGAAGGCAAAGGTTACTTGATCAAGAAAACAGGTGAGTGGGTACAACCTGCTCAAGGTTTCACGATTCTTGCAACTGCAAACACAAAAGGTCAAGGTTCAGATGATGGTAAGTTCATCGGTACTCAGATCATGAACGAAGCAATGCTTGAAAGGTTTGCGATCACTATGCAACAGGAATATCCTGCTGTCACTGTCGAGAAGAAGATTCTCAAGAAAGAAATGGAGTTGACTGGTGATGTCGATGAAGAGTTCTGTGACAAGTTAGTTGATTGGGCTGATGTGATCAGAAAGACCTACTACGAAGGTGCGATTGATGATGTGATTACAACAAGAAGACTTGTTCACATTGTAAACGCTTTCAGAATGTTCGGTGACAGAATGAAGTCTATTGAAATGTGTATCTCAAGATTCGATGAAGATACTAGAAACGCTGTTCTCGACCTCTACACCAAAGTTGATGCTGGGGTCGATTTAGACAGTGATGAAAACTCACTAGACGAAATCGAAGATAACGAGTATAATGAAACCAATGAGTATTGATTACAAATACAACGAAGACAAACTCCTCAAGGAGTTTGCTTCGTATATTGACAATACATATGATCAACATTATTCGTTGAACAAATATCAAAGTACTGAGTTTATTATTGACTCAGGACATGGTGAAGGTTTTTGTATCGGAAATATAATGAAGTATGCACAACGATACGGTAAAAAGGGAGGCAGAAACAGAGCAGACTTGTTGAAAGTTTTGCATTATGCCTTGTTTATGTTACATGTGCATGACAAAGAAGGAGACTTAAATGAAAATTAGTTCTGAGACTCGAAGTGTCTTAAAAAACTTCGCTACTATTAACAGTGGTATCAAAGTCGAAGCTGGTAATCAGTTGAAGACTATATCACAAATGAAAAATATCTTGGCAGTTGCAACTGTTCCTGAAAGTTTCAACCAAGAGTTTAGTATTTACAATCTAACCGAGTTCTTAGGTGCAACTTCGTTGTTAGATAATCCTGATTTCGATTTCAATGATCAGAGTGTTTCGATTTCAGATAACTCAAGTGCAATGACCTATTTTTATGCAAGTGAAGGTATGGTAACTTCGCCTGAGAAAATGATTACAATGCCAGATGCAGAGATCAAGGTTGATATTTCATCTTCACTTCTTTCTGAATTACAGAAAGCTGCAAGTGTTTTAGGTGTAAATGATCTTGTACTTGAATCAGATGGTACAACTATCAAACTGATAGTGACAGATAAGAAAAATGCCACATCAAATGTATTCTCAAGAATCGTTGGTGAAGGTAACGGTGTTTCTTATTCAATGAACTTCAAGATTGAGAACTTAAAAGTCCTTGAAGGTAATTATGAAGTGTATGTTTCTTCTAAAGGAATATCCAACTTCAAGAATAAAGATGTAGATTTAGAGTACTTCATTGCTCTTGAGCCAGACTCAAAGTATAATGTATAAATCTTTTAGTGTGTTTGAAGTGCTAGTCTCCGCTTCTTTCATGGGCGATATCTCAATCTCATCATCATTGGGTAGATATCACGATCATTGGGAGGGCTTTGATCACTTATGAGTAACGAATATTTATTTGTAGAAAAGTATCGACCTCAGACTATTGAAGAAACGATACTTCCAAAATCAACAAAAGATACTTTCAAAGAATTTGTTAAACAAGGGCAGATACCAAATCTGCTCTTGTCAGGTTCTGCTGGTATCGGTAAAACAACAATCGCAAAGGCACTATGTAATGAATTAGGTGCAGACTATATCGTGATCAATGGTTCAGATGAAGGTCGACTCATTGATACACTCAGAACAAAAATCAAAAACTTTGCTTCAACTGTTTCATTATCTGGTGGTTCCAAGATCGTGATACTTGACGAGGCAGATTATATTTCAGCAGACTCAGTTCAACCTGCATTGAGAAACTTTATCGAAGAGTTCTCAAGTAATTGTAGATTTATTTTTACATGTAATTACAAGAACAGAATCATTCCTGCTTTACATTCAAGATGTACTGTAGTTGATTTCAACATTTCACCAAAACAAAAACAAAGACTCGCATCGGACTTCCATAAAAGATTATGTGATATATGTGATTCTGAAAACATTAAGTATGATGATAAGGTATTAGTAGAACTTATAATCAAGTTCTTTCCTGATTTTCGTAGATGTTTAAATGAAGTTCAAAGATATGGTGTTAGTGGTGAGATCGATACAGGTCTTCTCGCAACTCTATCAGAAGAGAAACTTACACCTCTAATTGATATGTTACAAGACAAAAACTGGTCAGGCATGAGAAAGTGGGTCGGTCAGAATTCTGATCAAGACTTCAATTCTCTATATAGAAAAGTATTTAATACTTTAGAACAAAGATTAGAACCTAGTTCTATACCTGCCTGTGTTTTGTTGATTGCAGATTATCAATACAAATCTGCTTTCGCTATGGATGCTGAGATTAATTTCACAGCTTGTTTAACTGAGATCATGTCGGAGTGTAAATTCAAATAATGGGTAAACTCAGACAATGGTTTCGTAAATGGTTTGATAGACAAATAGAAAAGTCTATGCAAAGACAGGCCAATAAATTATTTGAAAGGGGACAAAAAAATGACAGAGTATAAAGATAGAGTAAAATTACAAAAACAAATTCTTCTAGCAGAACAATATGCAAATAATGTTGTTGCTATACATGCCCATAGTTTAGATTCTATGTGGTATGAAACTGCAAAGACTAAAAAAGATGCAGTCAAAGGTGTAGTAGATACACAATACATGGACGGCAGAATTGAAAGACTTGTAAATGATGGTTCTGATAGAAGATATCTTTTAGTAGAAGGTAGAACAGGCGCCGATCTTGTTCAAGAAGTCACAAGAAATCTTGCCGACTCAGGTAGAGAACTTGCCTAGTAATAAAATCAACCCATTCGACTTTGTCAAGAGTGTCTCATACTCTAAAGTCGATATTATGCCAGATGAGGTTGCTGAGAAATCTTATCAACCTTTTCTGGTAAATCGTGCATTATCTTATCACCAAGATGCAATCATGCTCATTAACGAAATGAATGTCCATCACTCGTTGGAAAGTCGTCTTCAGTACTCGTTTTTGATAAATACCCTTAGAAAACGAAATCGATTTTCGAAATGGCAAAAACCTTACGAGAGTAAGAAACTTGATACAATCAGAGACTATTACAATGTATCTACTCAGAAGGCCAAAGAGTATGCTGAACTGTTAGATGATAAACAGTATCGTGAATTGAAACAGAGCATGGGTGTCGGTGGACAACAAGATGGACGAAATAATAAACAATCTAGTAGAGGTAAAATTTCCCGAAAAGGATGACTTTCTTAAAATAAGAGAGACATTGACTCGTATCGGTGTCGCTTCTAGAAAAGAACCAGAACTCTTCCAATCTTGCCACATTCTTCACAAAAAAGGTCTATACTATATCGTACACTTCAAAGAGTTATTCATGTTAGATGGCAAACAAACCAATCTAGATGAATCAGATATAGGTAGACGAAACACCATCATCGATCTTCTAGTACAATGGAATCTATTAACTGTTGTACGACCTCAACAAATCCAAGAGCCAAAAGCACCACTTTCTCAAATTAAAATCGTATCTTTTAAAGATAAGAAAGATTGGAAGTTAACTGCAAAATACTCTATCGGAACAAAAAACTAATATAAATATAGATACGAAAGGAGGAAACACATATGTTTTCAGGAATAATAGACTTCATCATGGGTATATGGAACTTACTAATGGTTATACCAGTAGTCATTTCAATTTGTAGTGTCATTGTTGCACTTACACCTACACCTGCTGATGACAAATTATGGGCTAAAGTATATAAGTGGCTAGAAGTCCTTGCGTTAGCAATTGGTAAAGCAAAAGACAAAAACCCCCTTTTAGATAAGTAAGGTTTATGTTATCATGGTAACATTCTATTAATAGGAGAAAACCATGGAATATATAATTGTAGCAATCGTAGTAGTTGCAGTAATCTACCAAGTATTCTTCAACAAAAAAGAATCTGGTAAATCTACTACACCAGTAAGTAGACCTGCTCCAGCACCAGCGCCTGCACCAGTGGCAGATGTAAATGGTAACGGAATCACAAGCAAGGCCGAACTTAAGACATTAACTAAAGTTCAGTTGGTCGATTTTGCTGAGAAAAACAACCTGAAAGTCAAGAAATCAGGTACAAAAGCAGCTGTAATCAATGAAATTCATTCACAGCTCAGAGATTCAGATGGTGACGATGATTCGGAATCAGAAGAATAAATAATAACAATAATGTTTTAGGGCGCTTCGGCGCCCTTTTTTTTGTCTCCTACTAAGTGAAAAGTATAAATAACAGTATGGAAGATATAATGGTTTTGATTGAAGAGCTTGGTATACCTGTTGCTACAGCAATAGTTATGGCGTTTTTTATCTTCATCACTCTCAAATATATCTTAGACGGCGTACTCGACAACATTTCAACTCTAAATGGATTTGTAAAAATGTTGGAGAATAGAGTTCGTGTTATGAATAATGAGATCATTAAGATCGATCTTATGATATCTCAAGCATTAGACTTAAAACCAGATACAGACAGGGTTGCGAGAGCAGAAAACTTTGTCGAAGAGGGAAAAATAGATAGTCGAAGAGATTAGAACAGTGGATTGGATAGTACAAGTAGTTAATGATTATGGATTTGCAGTATTGCTATCCTTGGGCATGGGCTATTTTATCTACTATGTTTGGAGATATGTCACTGAGAAATTAGAACCAATTATTGAAGACCAACACATGACCTTGATAAAACTGATAGATCAAGTGCGAATGTTGGACCAAGATCAGATTCGTTTGAAACAAAAACTCGAAACTGTTCTTGAATTTAAGGAGAAGGAAAAACAGAATGAAGAAGATAATTCTTAGTTTATTTTTACTAGTACCATTTGCACAAGCAGATGAGATCAAATTTGGATTTAAAAATCCAAGCTTTAGTGGTGTCGGCACAGGCGCTCACTATCTTACCATTGAGAACCAAGAGTTCTCAAGGAAAAAAGCAATTGAAGACGCTCTAGAGTCTGCTAGAAAGGCAGCCGAAAGAGAGGCGGAAAATTCAACCTTAGCCAAATTTATTAGAAACCTAGAATCCAGAATCTATGCTCAGTTTGCAAAACAATTAGTTGAATCTATGTTTGCAAATGATAATCCAGCAGGATTTGGGTCATTCGCATTAGAGGGAAATATCATCACATGGGAAGTAATTACAGATGAATCAGGTGCTGAGTTTATCAGACTGACTGTAGTTAGTGAAGATGGCACTGAGACAGTGATAGAAATACCAGTCGGTACAGGTAACTTCGGTCAAGATCCTGATACAGGCGGTGGTGATGGCGATGGCTAATTTCTTAAAACCAATTAAAACATATATAGGGGTACTAGCTGTCATTTTACTGACAGGCTGTGCTTTAACACCTCAGTGGTCAGAAGAACCAGCTCAATGTGCTTATGAAACAGGTAAGTACAGTGAGGGCTGGAGTAAAGATATTGTCACTGGTGTAGCGAAGTCGGTATCTCGTAGATACATTTGTATCGAAAATCCAGAAGTAGTCAAACTCCCAAGTTACTTAGAACTACTTAACTTACCTCCAGCAAAAGAAAAACCAGTAGTAACAGTCTATAATTTTTTAGACAAAACAGGTCAAAGAAAATCTGTTGAGAACATTGCATCATTCTCAACTGCCGTAACTCAAGGTGGTGTAGAGATGGTAATTGATGCATTAAAGACAGCAGGAAACGGAACATGGTTCAGAGTTGTTGAACGAAATGGCATTGATGCACTTATAAGAGAGCGCCAAATTATTAGAAGTGCAAGGCAAGATTATGCTAAGGCAACTGATACTGATCCACAAGGTTTGCAACCCTTGTTATTCGCAGGAATGATTATCGAGGGTGGCATCATCGGGTACGATACCAATTATAAAACGGGAGGTTCAGGCGCAAGAACTCTCGGTATTGGATTCTCCCGAATGTATCGTCAAGACATAGTGACTGTATCCATGAGAGCAGTATCAGTATTGACTGGCGAAGTTTTATTAAATGTACAAACTCGAAAAACTATTTTGAGTGTCGGTTCAGGTGGAGATGTTTTTAGATTCATTGAACAAGGGACACAACTGGTAGAGATCGAGGATGGAGTGGGTAATAATGAGTCGGTGACTTTCGCAGTACGAACTGCTATTGAAGCAGCAGTACTTGAATTAATATACCAAGGACACGATAGAGGTTTTTGGGTAATAGAGGGTGATCATCGTCATCCACACGAACATACGAGTGGTAAAAACGAGAAGCATCCTATAAAAGAGGGGTATAACGAAAATGAATAAATTAATTAGTATAAGCTTATTTGGGCTTTTAATGTCGACTGGTATTCTTTTCGCACAGGCCACCGATGATAACGAAATTAAGATCACACAATCTGGTGATACTTTAAAACTTTACATTGACCAAGTTGGTTTTGGTAACAAGATCGGCGGAGATAATGCATCTTCAGGCAACCTAGGAAGTGCCATGGCAATTACAGGTTCTTCATTAGAGTTTGATTTAGATTTCACAGGTAACAGTAACATCCTTTTTGGACCTGTTACTGCTGACAGTTCATATTACAAATTAGATTTCACAGGTGATTCTAATGTAATAGACTGGAAAATCGGAGATGTTGGTAGTGCTGACAGTTCGAATATTAATTTCGATGTAACTGGAAGTAGTAATACTTTTGACATAGATCAAGGTAGTGCTTTCAGTGCGGAATCTTTAGACGCTGATCTAGTAATGATTGGTAGTTCAAATGTTTTCGACATCGATTGGGAAGCTGATAACTTAACTTGGAACTTTGATATTACTGGTGACAGTAACAATATCAATACTTTACAAAATGATGCGAGTGATTCGGAGTTAAACTTTACATTAGAAGGTGATTCTGCTGATGTTGATATCAATCAATTAACAGGTACTTGTCCTACAGGTGCTTCTGGTTGTGCATCACCTACAAGTATGATTACTTTAGATGTAACATCTGACAATGCAATCATTCAGATCAATCAAAAAGACTCAGCTAACGATTCTTAATTTGTTATTTGCGGTGGGGTTAGCTTCGGCTAACCCTATCGGAGATATCACTGAGTCTAAGGGTATCGGAACAATCACTCGTAATAATGAGTCGGTTGGCAATTCAGTCGGTACCGAAATACTTTTAAAAGACGAAGCTCAGACTGGTAACGGTCGAATGAAGATCGTCTTTTTAGATGATGAAGTTCTCGACATGACAGAGAACACATACGCCTACATCGATGAGGTGTATTACGATCCTGATCCAAATTTATCTAGAATGTCTTTGAATATGGTTCAAGGCACTGCAAGATTTACATCTGGTTTAGGCAATCGTATCAAAAAGAAAAACATAAAAGTCAATACACCAGCTGCACAAATTACAATCAACGGAACGGATTTCACCACCACGGTCGATGAGATCGGCAGGAGTTTGGTGATCTTGCTACCTGATGATGATGGTAATGCAAGTGGTGAGATTGTTGTTACTAACGATGGTGGTTCAGTTACATTGAATCAGGCATATCAAGCCACAATGGTCAACTCGTTTGATTCTCCACCAGCATCATCTGTTACACTTGCAAATATTACACCAAACATGATCGATAATATGTTTATTGTAAACCCACCTGAAGAGGTGAGAGATCAAATGGAAGATGCATATCGAGATGAACAAGATCAAGATCAAGGCATATTAGATGTTGACTTCTTAGAGTTCAACGAATTAGAGACAGATGCATTAGCAGATACAGGTGAATTAGAATTCTCAGAATTAGATATCGACTTCTTAGATGTTGACTTTTTGGTTGATCTCTTAGATGTAGTAGAAGAATTAGAAAGAACCACAGTCACACTTGCTGATGTTCAAGAAACTGCTGGCACAGGCGCAGTTCAATTGCAAGGTGGTCAGATAGGATTCAACAAAGATTCTCAGTTTAACATATTCGTACAAGACGGTGATCTCTACTTTTACAGAAGTGTAGCAGGTACAATTGAAATTGTTGTTGTAAATGGTACTAGCAGATCAGGATTTATTGACCTAAATATAGATGGATATGTTGGTTTGTTACAGTTTGGAACAGACCCGTCAATTGAGATTTACATCAATCAAAACAACTAAATAATTATTATGAGAATAGGACCTATAACATTTTTACTAACACTAGTAGTCATTTCATTGGCAATGGAAACATATGCAGGTGAGGGACATAATCATGTTCATATAGAACAACTGAATAGTGGTGACAATTTAGAACTCAACATCGATCAGATTGGTTATGGTAATGTAATCAATTTTTCTTTTGATCATGCGAACAACACATTTAATTTTACACAAAAAGGTGCAGGTAATACAATCAGTTGGGTACCTTGGTGGGGTTCAGGCAAATCATGGGGTGGTGATGTTGACGGATCAGGTAATGATATTACAATCGATCAAGAAGACGGCGCAACATATGGTGCTCATATATGGGGCAACAATAATATTGTAGATGTTACTCAGAAAGGAGATCATGATACATTCTTAGATGTACACGCCGATGGTACAACAACAGAAGTCTGGCAACAAGACTCAGGATCAAAATACGCAAGAATTTATTATTACGGAACTGCTGATGATTCTACAACAGACTTAATGCAAAAAGGAACTGGTACTCATACAGCATATATCACATTACAAGGTACAGAGACAACTGATCTCACACTTATACAACAAGGCAATACAACACAATCATATTCACTTACACAAACATGTGTTACAGTGGGTGGTTGTTCAGTCACGGTAACTCAAGGTAACTAATGCCATACTCAAAGAAAGTACTCGACAGGTTCGAAGCGGTCACTAATAATCCAGGTGCTCATGGTGTCGGTAGATTCGACCCTAATGATCCAAATGTCGCAACAGGAATGACAGGTGCACCTGCATGTGGCGATGTTATGAAACTTGATCTCAAACTTGATCCAGAAACAGAAGAGATCATTGATGTTAAGTTCAAAACATATGGGTGTGGTTCTGCTATTGCCTCTAGTAGTATGTTCGTAGATATGTTAATAGGCAAAACAATCGAAGAGGCAAAAGAGATTAAAGACAAAGAGATAGCAGAGGCATTAGAATTACCACCAATCAAAATTCATTGTAGTGTTCTAGCAGAAGATAGTATCAAAAGAGCAATAACAGATTGGGAAGAAAAGAAAGCAGGTCGTAATACAACATGGATTGAAAAGATGACCACTTATCCTGAAAACGGAATGTAATGTACAATTGGAAAACTGTTCTTGTAACAATAGGTTTATTATTCGGTCTCAAAGTTTGGAATCCATATTTTATAGAAAACATATCATGGTCATGGTTTGATTTTCTACATCAACAAAAACAAATAGAACATGTAGATGATATTGTTCTAGTAGACATCGATGAAAAATCCCTAGAAGAATACGGTCAGTTCCCTTGGCCTAGAAATATCTATGCAGATTTGATGATGAATTCATCCGAATCTTTGACTCATGTATTCGCAATAAAATTTGCTGAAGAAGATCGGTTTAGCCAGGACGCAACCTTCGCTAACGCATTAGACCAAAGACTGAGTTTATTATCCAGTTCTCCAACTAATCAAAAAGATACAGGTTCTTCTCCTTATGTACCAACAACGACTTTCGGTGGGGGAGATATAAGTGAATCTATTTGGAACTTTAACGGAATAAGTTCACCTATACCACAACTTGAAAACGCATCATGGGGAGTGGGTGTAACTGTAGCGACACCTTCAGTTGAAGGTACGCCTAACTTTGATAATACTATTAGATCGGCACCACTAATTGTCTCAGCAAACGATGTTATCTATCCATCTCTCGCACTCGAAACATTAAGAGTTTTATTCAATCAAGACAGTTATCAAACTAAAGTAACACCTGAAGTAGGCATAGAATGGATTAGAATGGGTAAACAACCTCCCATCGAAACTACTCCTACAAGCGATATCATGATCAGTTATTGGAATAGTTTCGATAGAATTTCTGCTAGTGATTTACCTCAGAGTGATCTTACAAACAAGGTTGTAATATGGGGTCTGACTGCTGAGGGTCTGAATAATCCAATTTCAACTCCAGTGGGAGTATTGTATCCCCACGAAGTTCAAGCAAACCAAATCCAAACCGTCTTGCAAGAAGTTCGAATACAACAATCCTACTATCTTGAATTCGTAGAAACTTTTCTTCTTCTGATAAGCCTTCTAGGAATATTGGCAGTGGTCTACACTTTTCCCACAGTTCTTTCGGGGATAGCGAGTCTAGGTATTGTTGGATTTCAGGTGGGGTTGGGTTACTATTTGTGGATTTATGAGCTCGTTCTGATCGATACTTTCGTGTCATCAATGTTCTCCATGATAGTTTTCGGACATGCTTCTTTTAACAAATACTATAAAACTTATCAACTCAAAGAACAAATTAAGAAACAGTTCCAAAAGTATTTATCGCCTGAGATGGTTGAGGAACTACAGAAAGATCCAAGTAAACTCAAGTTAGGTGGTGAGCGTAAAGAGATGACATTCATGTTCATGGATATATGTGGTTTCACTCCGATCTCAGAGGCTTATAAGAACAGAGATGATCCTGAAGGACTTGTAGAACTGATAAACAAGTTCTTGGATGTGCAAACTAAGATCATTATAAATAATAGAGGAACAATCGACAAGTATATGGGCGATTGTATCATGGCTTTTTGGAATGCACCCCTTGATTGTGAAGATCATGCCAATCTGGCAGTCAAATCAGCGTTAGAAGTATTAGAAGCAACAAAGGAATTAAATGAAGAACTTGCTCCTCTCAATCTACCTCCTATTAATGTCGGGATCGGCATTAGCACAGGAGAATGTATTGTCGGGAACATGGGATCAGAAATTAGATTTGACTATTCCGTCATTGGAGACGCCGTTAATCTCGGCGCTAGACTCGAAGGCCAAACAAGAAATTATGCTGGGGTGGACTTGTTGTTATCGGCAAGAACTGCTGGA
>CEON01020488.1_pt1 | contig 15526 bp, 16 predicted proteins | sample 530291 | NCBI WGS metagenome assembly CEON01 (sample SAMEA2619888, study PRJEB7988) | marine metagenome | biome: marine biome (ENVO:00000447); feature: surface water layer (ENVO:00002042); material: "saline water (ENVO:00002010), including plankton (ENVO:xxxxxxxx)" | depth 5 m
CTAATAGAATTATACATCCATTTTAAATAAGATAAATTATTTCTACTAGGTGATATAAAACTAATTGATTTCATTTATTTTCCCCTTAAACATTCATATATGTAATTACTATCCGAATAACTGTTACTTAAATATGCAAATTTCTCTTTACCAAAAATTTTAGTTAACTTATACCCAAACAATGATTGTGTTATGTTACCTGCTGGACCTATTGGTTTTTCAACATATTCATATGTGGGTTCAAAATCTCCAACTTTTCTTAAATCCCCTCTCCTCATACACATAAAAGCTAACTTAACTGTATAACTAAGTTGTTGACTGTCAAATATATGTTGGTTTTCTTTTTTGACAAAATCTACATACTTTTTATTTTTCATCCACTTTGGAATTTTAAAATCTTTTATCTTTTCCCATTTATCAATTGGTTCTATAAATGGATTAAATGGGTCGGCATAATTTAAACCATTACCAACCACTTTATATCCTTTGTCTAATAAATCAAGACAAATTTGTATAAATCCCCAATCTTTTATTACCAAATCATCGTGCATAAAAAATACAATTTCATCATCAGGAATATTTAGATAATCTAAAGCCTGTTGGTATTTAGTATCAGACAATCCTATTTTTGGAAAATATTTATAATTAAAATTTTTCTTAACATAATCTGTTGGTTCTTTATGACAAGACCAAAAAACTTTAATAAAGTCATTTTCCATTTCTAATTCTTTTAACCCATCATAAAATTCTTCACGCCTATCATAATGCCAACCAGATAATATAAAATTTATTTTCATTACTAACTCCTACTCTCTAAAGTTTTCCATACATTTTTCCAATTAAATGGGGTATATGCTAAATTAAAAACATTGTAACAATTTTGTTCTGACATCTTGTGAGCTATGGTGTACCACTCTGTACTATTTCTCTGCTCTTTCAAAGATTTACCACTCTCACCCTCTACATAATTTCTTTTCTTTGGATGTGCTCTATTGTGTACCAATAATATATTTTTTACATGATATTGTGGTATTTCACCCAAGACTTTATTAGTCATCAACATAAAAGCTGTATCTTCATGCACAAAAAACACAGACTTTGGTATGTTAACTCCAGACTTAATAACTTCTGATGAAATAACCAACCCACATCCATTGAACTTGTGTGGTGAAACATTTGTTATGTCCAATTCACTAATTTTATTATTAAAAGAATCCATTTCATCTTTTGTCATAGTGTATCTAACACTCCACCAATTTTCTGTGTCTCCTTCAGTATGAGGTTTGTCAGTAAACTCTGGATGTTCTAATGGTTTCCAACTGTCGTCCCACATTTTATTTATTCCAAAAGTCATAATATATTTTGGTGTATTTTCTTTCACATTAGAATGAAGAGATTCTATCACCTCAAACATTTGTTTAGGAACTAACATATCTGATTCTCCCCAAACTAACACATCCGCTTCTTCACAATACTTATCATTAAAGTCTCTACGATAATCAGCTATAGTATATATCTCATCGTAATATGTTACATTTACATTATTTTTAAAATAAGAGTTTATTTTATCTTCAATAGATTTTAAAAGTTCATCATATTCTTTTTTAGTTCCACCAAATTGCTCTAATTGTTGACCCGAGTAAACTCCTATGTCTACAATTATGTTATCATCGTCTGAGTAATTCATAGCGTCTACCAATGATGAAAAATACTCCTCTATCATATCAACTTCATACCATTGTATAAAACACCCTACAGCTATTGTGATTTTTTTCATTGTATCTCCCATTATAATTTACATTTCCACTCTTTGTTTTCTGTTGTAATTTCATCTGTGGGTTTTACTAAAATATTCCAACCCTCTCCAGTAACAACACCACCAGCATTTTTATGAGTGTGATGTCTTCTGACTGGAACATGATTCAAGTAAAATCTTTTTAGCTCTATATTATTATTTATTAGGTTTTGCTTTGTCATACCACACGGATGCCACACCGCTCTATGTTTCGAATCAAGTCGTTCTTTCAATAAATCGGAAATACGATGAAACGCTGACATATAACAATCCATAGAGTCTCTGTCTCCAACTAAAAATAAGTCATTCATTACTCCACCATACAAACTTTTATCAATACCCTCATAACCTAAAGGACTGAAAATAGTATTTTTTTCAGCTGAAAGAGTTTCATTATTTAATTTATCAAAAAATAAATTATCAAATCTAGTTTTAATTACCAAATCATATTTAATATTATTTTTAATTTCATAATCTTTTCTTAATTTATTTACTTCGTCCCATCCATAAAAACAAGATAAAACATTGTCCTTTTGTTTAGCTACACCATCTTGTACACTAGACTCTATTTGATGTCCATTGTTTTTTCTAAAATAGTTTTCATACTCATGTATTTTAGCTTCCTTAACTAAAATTTTCATTTTTTCGTGAGTATATGTTTCTATTTTATGAGATTTAAATTCATAATAATCAAATATTTCATTTGGTGGACCTTCATCTGGAAAATATTTAACATAGTTTACTTTATTGTCCCAAGTATGTAAAAATAAATCATATTCTATATTATTATTTTTTAAAACATCAAATATATATTTTTGATGTGACTCCCTTGTGGATTTAAATGTTCTAGGCATACCAGAAAAACAAATTGCTGCTTTCATTTTATATCTCCTGTTTTTTATCATACATAAATAAAAAGTCTTTATTGTAAGATTTTGTAAGTTTATAACCAAATTTATTCATATAATTTTCTAAGTGTGAGAAATTTATATTTTTATCAGGTATCATTTCTTGTTCCCACTCTATAATGATAACTGGTTTGTATTGTTTTATAATATTTTCACATCCGAGTAATGCATAATAATCATATCCTTGAACATCAATTTTTATGACAGACACTGGTTTTTCTATTGAAATACTATCAACTCTAACTGACGCTACATTTAAAGAACCATCACCAATTCTGTTATCTCCAAAATTACCTCTAAATTCTTTTATGGGTTCAACTAAAGAAGACATTTTTAAAATATCACCATCTACATTAGAAGCTGCTAAATTTACAACATCCATATTATCAATATTATTTAAATTTTTATTTTCTTTTAACAAACCAAAAACCTCTGGATGAGCCTCTACACTTATGGTGTGTGTGTTTTTATATTTTTTAGCTATGTAAATAGAGTAAATACCTATGTTTGAACCTATATCAATAAATGTAGAGTCTGAATGAATATGATTCTCTATCCACCCCATTATTTCAGGATGAAACATTCTATTTTCTCTTAGAGCTCTAGTTATTTCTTTACAATTTTTAAAAGCTTTAAAATCTCCAAAACTGGTGTTATATTTTTCTACTATCATCATACCTCCTTATCTCTGACCTCTTTAAAAGGTAGTTTTAAATGGTTAAAATACTCATAATAATCAAAAGGTGAAACATCATCTCCATTGTATTCTAAGTTTTTGAACTTACCAACACTTAATGATGGGTGATTATCTAATACATATGTTAATACTGAACCATCACACCATCTTGGTTCTTTAAACACATCACCAGACACATAATAACCTAAGTACTCCCTCATCATCCTTTTTACTTTGTCATTTACTTTATAAACAACAAATCCACTTTCAATATGTGGTGCATTTCTCCAAATACAAGTTACATCAAAATTATTAACATAATTCCAAAATTTTTCATCCAATGGTTTTACAAACTCAGCATCTCCATCACACCAAATTACATACTCATTGTTAGAATTTAAAACTGCATGAGCGATAGACAAAACCTTTCTAAACCAAAATTTAGCTTGTTTCTTTTTTAAATGATTACCATGCAATTTTTCTATATTAAATGGTGAGTGATTTGAATCTACAAAGGACTCCACCCAAGTTTTATATCCAATAGTATTCCACAAATCTATACTATGAACATTATTAGGTAAATTATTTAAATCTATACCTCTATTAAACTTTTGTTTTTCATATGTGTTCTCATGATAAATCACCAATGGAACACATTTAAATTCATTTACACTATTAATGAGTTTTTGAGCGGGATGTTCAAATAATCTTTTATTTAGTGAAGTTACATAAACTACATTTTTTAACATATTATATCTCCTATCCCCTAATCTAATTTGTATTGTTTTACATTTATCACTGGCCGATAACTGTTAGCTTTTTCTAAATAACTATTATAACTTTTTATTGTTGGTCTTATAAAAAAAAACAACACATCTCTTGGTTCAACACCAACCTTTGGACAACTAGCTGTGTGATATATATTTGGTGTACATACAGCATAACTACCCCGTTTACCAATAACATTCACAACTTCAGCACCTGAATTTAATTTTTTCTTTATAACTTCCATTGGTATTCTAGAACCAGGATAAAATTGTTTTCCTACAATTTCAGGTGATGGTCTTGCTGATGGTAATATTGGTATCGTACCATCAGATTCTTTTAAATATTTTAAACACCCACTATTCTCAGTAACATCATTGAGATTTATAAATAACTTTACAAATTCAGGTGGACAATCATCATAATGCCACAACCAAGAACCTATCAAATTACCATTATTAATATTTGGTATATTTCTATATGGATGTAAAAATTCTATCTTAGCGTCACAACCAAATATTTCTTTTTCCAACACAGGCATAAATATATTTACTAATTCCTCTAACTCTTCGATGTCCCGCCATTCATTTACTCTTATTGCATGAGCATCTTTAAAACAACCTGTCATAGATTTTATTTTATTATCAATTTTAACTCTAATTGTATCTATTAAATCGTAGTAGTTATCATTCAAATGTTTATCAAGTAAATTATCATTAACTCTGAGGTCGTATACACTTGGTGTGTTAGAACCATACTTTTCTATTGATACTTCTTTACACTTTTTATAATGTTCTTTATAAGTTTTCATTATATAAAACTTCTCCAACTTTAAATTGCCATTCATAGTCAATATCAAATGTTTCTAATTCATCCACAGTAAATAATTCAGGTTTAGGTGGTGATTGACTATCCATCCAATTACCATCTTTGATAACATCAAGTCTACTAGCGTATAAACAATGTGCAGCCTCATAAACAGGCTCTATTATTTTTGTATTCATTATTTGTAAACCACCCCAATCTGTGATGGGCTCTCCATCCGTGTTCCAATAATAAGTTTTCTTTTCAAACACACCAAACAATCCATCTTTGTCAGAATTTAAATATTCTTTAAAAAAATTATCTATAGTTTCTATTTTTAATAATGGATTACAAGCACTAACAACTACAGCGTATTTGAATGGTAACTTATCGTGCCACTCATATATTTCTGTTAAAGGTTCTCCCTCTGAAAATGCAGATTGTTTACTTCTATCAAAAATGTTTATCCCATGTTTTTTACCTACTTCTTTTAACTCATCCTCATATGCTGAGAAATAAATATTTTCTTTTGGTATAACTTTAGAAGATTTTAATTTATTAAACAAAATGTCTACGAGTGTAGTTCCTGCAAATGGTCTTAACATTTTACCTGGCACTCTTGTAGAACCTAACCTAGCTTGCACAATTAAACATATATCATTTATATTTTTCATTTTTTCTCCAATATTTTTATATCATTTTTTACCATTTTACTAACCATATCTTCAAATGATGTTTTTGGTTTCCACCCTAAGATATTTTTTGCTTTTGTTGAATCACCTTTTAATACACCTTTAACCTCAGGCCTCATAAATCTTGAATCTTGTTTAACATATTTGCTCCAATTAGTTATCCCAATATTTTGAAAAGATAACTCTAAAAACTCACGAAGAGTGTGTGTTTCTCCTGATGATATAACAAAATCTCCAACTTGATGTTTTTTAAAATAATCTTCATCTTGTTGTAACATTAACCACATAGCTTCAACATAATCTGGTGCATAACCCCAATCCCTCGATGAGTCCAAATTACCCAATGTGATAGTGTCCTCTAAACCCAAATGTATTTTAGCCACACCATCTGTGATTTTACGAGTTACAAATCTAATACCTCTTCGTTCTGATTCATGATTGAATAATATACCACTACAATTATACATATCATAAGACTCTCTATAACTTCTGAGAATCCAATGACCATATAATTTAGCACAACCATATGCTGAACGAGGATAAAAATGAGTCTCTTCATTAGCTCCAAAATCAATTGTTCTTGGAAATTGTAAGTGTTTACTTTGTATTGAATTACCAAACATCTCAGAGCTGGATGCTTGAAAGAATCTAATTGGTTTACCATACTCCTTTATGGCTTCTAACATTCTTAAAACTCCCATTCCAGTTGTATCACTCATAAGTTGAGGTGTGTTCCAACCATCACCAACAAACGACTTTGAACCCAAATTATAAATTTCATCAGGATTTGATTTTTTTATGCAACTTAACAAAGAATTTTGATTAGTTAAATCACCCTTTAAAAATGTTATTTTTTCCTCAAGATGTTTTGTGTTAGTTCTATTTGGTTCTTTTTCCATACCATAAACTTCATACCCCTTAGTTAACAAAAAATCTGCTAGATAAGAACCATCTTGCCCATTTATACCTGTTATTAAAGCTCTTTTCATCAAATTAAATCCTTATAATTGTTGTGTAAGCAACACATTCCTTCATAAGTTTTTTCACCATTGTGTAAATGACCACTCCAAATTTCAGTTACCCAAGTATAATCAATATCTTTTAAAGTTTCAAATATTGGTGGAAAATCAATATCTCCCTCACCCACTTGTACTCCCTCAGCACTAATACCAATCGCATCAGATATATGTAAATGAGATATGTAATTTTTAATTTTTTTCGTATATTCTAAAAGTTCTTTATTACTTTCATTACAATGTAATGCAGCGTGACAAATATCATAAGTCATTTTTAAATTAAAGTAATCACAAAATTTAATCATATCTTCAGCTGGAGCAAATCCATATTGAAACCACTCACCACCTAAATACCACGGCCTTGATGGTAAGTTTTCAGGTATTATTTCTATATCATCAGACGAATATTTTACTTTCTTAAAGTTTTCTATAGCTCTATCTATCATTTTTTCATTGGAATTATTTTCAATTTTATTTAAAGACATACCACCAAGATGAACGACTAACTTTGGTTTAGCCTTTGGCCAATTTTTAGATATTTTTATAGTTTTGTCAATCGTTCTTTGTAATGTTGTTACACTTAAATCAACTAATGCTTCATCCGTTGAACATAAATCAAAAATTTGTTTTTGTATTACCTCAGGAGCATGTATGATTAACTCCGAATCCTCATTACGAGAATTAAAGTCAATATCTAAGTCTGTTTCTGATAAATGAAATTCCATCACAGGTGCTTTTAACACTTTGTATTTTTCATAGTCGTGAAATCTACACTTAACACCCCACTTTTTAGAAAAATCAAAGTTCATCCACTCTTTAATTTCCATTAGTTTTTTAAAATCTGACTCTGATATATATTTTCCATTTTCAACATCTCTTTGTAATTTTTTTCCATAATATTCTTCTATTCTATGTGGGAATATTCCTTTACCTGGTGATTTAAACTCAACTAACTCTTTTGTTAAAGTTTCACCTTTCGTGATATTTCGAATCGCTGAAGCTGATTTAGCAAACACTTCTTTATTTAATGTTTCTGCCTGATTAACATATTTGTTTTTACCTAAAGATAATTCTGTATTTCTAATATCATCCACCATTTTTTTAAATTCTTCAGGTAGTAAAGACGCTTTGTGGTCAGGACCTTCTTGATACTTATCTAAAGTTATATGTTTTTCAACTATCCTAGCTCCTAATGCAACAGCAGCAACAGGTATGAATGTTCCTCTTTCATGACCCGAGTAACCCACTCTATTGGTTAATTTTTTTAATTCTGTTAGGTACTCTAAATTTATAGTTTCAAATGGTGTTGGATATGTGGAATTAGTTAACAAAAGTGAATAATCAATTCCCAACTTTTTATAAAATTTAACACAATCTTTAATATCATTGTGACTCCACATACCAGTAGATATAATAAGTGGTAAATTAAATGAAGCGCATTTCTCAATTAATGGTAAATTAGTCATATCTGCTGATGCTATTTTAATAGCTGATAAATCTAAAGTGTTAATAAACTCAGCTGAGTTTTCATCAAATGGTGTAACTATCAAATCTATATTTAGTTCTTTACATTTTTTATTTATTGTTCTGTATTCTTCAGTTCCAAATTCAACACTTTTTAATATTGGTATCAAATACTCAAAGTTCCACTCCGCGCTGTTACAATCTTGTAGAATACTTTTAGAGTATATTTTATCTAAATCTCTTTTTTGAAATTTAACTGCATCAACACCAGCTTTTTTTGATTCTTCAATTAATTTAAGAGCAGTGTTTAAATCACCATTATGATTAACTCCAATTTCAGATATTATGTATGTTTTATCCATTAATTTTTACTTTCCTTTTGATTTCTTCTGTTAATGGGAAATATTTTTTACTCCATATAGAACTAAAATTAAATTCACAATATTCCCCTAAATTAAAAATTTTAGTATCAAAATTTAACTCATTAAAAATATACTCCCATAGAGTCTCATATTGATGATGGTAAATCTCATAAGCGTTGTCTTTTGTTATCATCCATGGCCAAGTATTCTTATTTTTTTCAAATGCATGTCCGTGAGTGGTAAATTCTTTTTTGGTTACAGATAGTCCAGCACAACCATCAGAACCAACTATATAAATTTCTTTTGCTTTTAAATATAATGCTAATATCATCAATCTCGCCACACCACCTATTTTTCCATAAGCTCTTGTTTGAAAACAACCTATTTTAGGATAACTATTATACAATTGTTCAAGGTATGTTTTCTCATTCATCCACCTAGCATGCCACTCAAACATTAACAATGGATTATGTTCACTAACATAGTCAATAAAAGTATCATTGTGAAAGTCAACCTCACCCCCAACACAAATTAAATCAACTTTATTTTTATTTAATCTATCACTTAAATAACAATGATTTAAAGACCAAATATAATCGTAATCTAAATTTTCCCATTCAACTTCGTTAGTTGATGGACCAGCACCAACTATTAAAATCTTACTATCTTTATATTTTTTTAATTCTTCAATTTCTGTATAAGCTATTTCTGTATTAACTTTTAGATTTTTACAAAAAGAAAACATATTGTCAAATTCAGGCTGAATCCAATTTTTGAATGATTGTTTATCAGCGTTAACTCCATTTATCCCAAATAATGTTTTTATATCCATTTAGATATTTTCCTTTAAAAATTCATCATAAGTAATTGTAGGTATAAAATCTTTTAATAAACTGTCTTTGGATAAATTTACAACTTCAATGTTGTTGTGTTCACTAAATTCTTTAATGAAGTTTGCAGTTTTGTGTGTGGAGTGAAAATGTTTTCCATTGTGTTTAACTCCTTCTTCAACATACATAGTTTCTGGAATATTGTATTTTTTATACCTCTCATCACCTGTCCAAAAATATGAACTTGTGTATAAATCAACCCCTAAAAAATATACTTTTTTATAACCAACTTTGTACATCATATCCATTATGACAGTTAAATTAGCATGACACTCTGGTGTACTACAACTTAATTGACAATTATCATCAAGAGATGGTTTATACAAACCATTATCTGAATGTCTGAATATTTTATTATATAAATAAATTTTATTTTTCCAATTAGGATGTAAATATTGTTCAATGCTGTTCATTACTTTTTTATCCATCAACCAAGTTATATCTTTATAACTATCTTTTCTCACTTGTCTAAGGGTATCAAACAATGGACCATTCCTACCCTCTATTATTTCCATATGATGAAAATCAGAAGTTATGTCTTCATTTAACAAAAAATTATTAGAAGCCCAAATATCTAATTTATTTATTTTATCAACAAGTGAACTGTTTAAGTCTTTTATAGAAGGACCACAACCTAAAAATATAGCAGTATTTTTATTTTTTACACTTTTTAATTCATCTAAAAATAAAACTTCTTTACCCATTACATAACTCCTTTTACTAAATTAAAATCTTCATAATCATCAATATCCAATGAACTAATTTTATCCATTACTACAAATCCAACATTACCATTTTGTAAAATATTCTTTTTTAAAAAATTATCTTTTGTTGTAATATAAAAAGCTCCGTTTTCTCTAAACCAACAATCATGTTCTTGTGTTCTTTTTCTTTCTCCAAGTTTAAAATTAATTGGTTTACCATTAGAGTCCCAAAAGTAAGCAACATCTTTTAAAACAGATATAACAGAATCATATTCTTCCATTAACTCCATCCCATCTAAAATAGAATTAAAATGTAACAAAGGTGATGTAGGTTGTACAACACAAAACAAATCATCACCATTCATATCAACTTCTTCTAAAAAATGTTTCACTACATCCTCTGTTTTTGATTCATCAGCTGCTAACTTTTCAGGCCTATCTATTACATTTACATTCATAGACTCTGAAAACTTTTTTATTTCTTTATCTTCTGTACTAACATAAACATCATCGGTTATATTTAAAGATGTTTTAATACTATAATATAATAAAGATTTACCATTCAAGTCAAGTAAATTCTTTTTTGGTATTCTTTTTGAACCACCCCTAGCTGGTATTATTATTTTCATTTAAACAATCTTTTTATTTTATTTTTTGGTATTGAATTTTGAAAATGACTCCAAAAATCAAAATTATAGTTATCTGGTTCTCTATAAAATTTAGCTTGAAATCCTATAGAAAATTCTTCCCACGGCAATCCATTTATTAACACATATCTAAAAACATCACTTCTCACTTTTATTCTTAAATATCTTTTTATATCCTTTGGTTTATAATATAACACTTTTCCACTATTAAAGTCAAGGAAAAAATCATTTTTTATAGATAAAAATTCTTCATCGGTTTCCATCACATGTAAAACCAAGTTAGATTTATACCCAACCGCGTCAAAATATTTCTGTATATTTTCAACATTATTAAAAATTTCCATATGTCTACCATATTTTATATCTTGTAAATAATCATCTTTATTATCAATATAATAGTCACCATTATATGTTTTTGTAGAAAAATCACCCAAGTCAAGTTCACATCCAGATTTTGGCAACCAAGTTTTTAAACCACCAATTTTATTTTTTAGAAAATTAATTGTTTTTTCAGCTGTATTTTTTACATTTATTTTTTTTATTTTTTCATCAGACCAATAATCTTCAGAAAAATAACCAGCAAATGGTATGTAAAGATTTGGTTTAAAATGTCTAACAGTATCTAAAACATTTTTATACATTTGATTTCTATTTCTTTTTAAGATACTCTCTATGTGATTATTATCATATTGTTCGTCCCAACATACTGGATAACCAGAAGCTCCAGATGCAAACTCTGTCAATAAAACATCTACTTTACCTATGTCATATGATTTAATATTTTTACAATCGACTGTATTTAATATTTTGTAACCTTTATATTCAAATAATATAGCACTGTCATCTTTTCCAGCAGTGTCTTGGTAAATAGTAAAAAGTGCACCATTTATACCTTGTGTTTGACCAAATTCACATATTCTAATATTTTTAAAACCTATTGAACTTAATATTTCAAAACAAGACTTACTTTCAAAACCTGGTATAAAAATTGGTACATATGGATTTTTTTTAACTAACTTTTTTAAAGTTGGAATATTCATATGGTCAGAGTGATTGTGACTAAAATATATCCCATCACAACTTGATAGTCTTTCTAACCAATCAATTGGTGGATTATTAGTTAACCACCACCCCTTTAAAAATGCTGGACCCACTAACCACGGGTCTGTAAAGAAACTATAGTTGTTCCATTTTATTTCTACACAGGCATGTGTATAAAATTTTATTTTAAATTCATCTGTCGATAATGTTTCTTGATTATCTTTTTTGTTTTCATAAATTTTTAAAAAGTTATTTTTTATTTCCCACACCAAACTTTCTTTTTTCATCGATGATGGACTTTCATATTCAAGATTCTTTACATTTAATTTCCAATTATGTCTGACGCATTGTACTTTACAAGAATCTTTACATTTTTTAAATTTACCACCCATGTGGTCACAGCTATTCTCACAAACACTTATTATTTTATCATTTTCTTTGTAAACAATTACATCTTGAAAAAAATTTACACCATTTTTTATTTCATCTAAGTTGATTTTATCCATAAATCCCATACTTAAATAAAGATTTTTTTAAGTTTTTATCTGTTTCAGCAACCATATCAATCATTTCCTCTATATTCATTTTTTCAGCTGTCAATGAAGAATATTCATCTTTTAGTCTATTATCAATGTCTGGATTTATAAATTTATCTATCTTAATAAAATCACCATCTATGAAAGTATAAGGTATTTCATCAACACTTATTAAAGTTTCATCTAATTTTTCTCCAGGCCTTATCCCCACTTCTTCTACCTTGTCAGAGATTACCCTAGCTAATTCTAACATATTTACTGTTTTCATTTTTTTAGATAAAATAAATCCACCTTTATCTTCATCAGTTAATTTAAGTAAAGTGTGAACTAAATCAACAGCTTCTTTTTGTGAAAACATTAGTCTATTCATCTTTGAATCTGTTAATTTTAAAGTTTCATTATTAGATTTTAATCTTAACCAAAATGGTAACACAGAACCATGACTATGTGTTACATTTCCAAACCGACAAACTGAAAATTTATTTCTATCATTGTTAGCTTCTAAAAACATTTTTTCCATCAATAATTTACTATAACCATAGTTTTGTTCAGGTAAACAAGCTTTATCAGTACTTATACCTATTGTTATTGGTATGTTGTGTTCTAAAGAACATTCAATTACATTTAAACTTCCAATTATATTTGACTTTACTGTTTGAATTGGTGTTATCTCTCCAGTGTCCACATGCTTTAATGCTGCTGCGTGTATGATAACATCTGGTTTTGTTTTTAAAATAGCATTTGATAAACTAATTTTATCCTCTACAGCACCCAAAATTATTTCCACATTACTAAAACTTCTTTTTAGAGAAACTTGCATTTTTTCGTTTCTACTATAACTAATAAATTCATAATTATCATAATAGTTTTTTATAAAAGAACTACCTATAGTTCCTGCACCACCAGTAATGAAAATCTTTTTCTTCATATAAATATCTCCCCCTAATATGTTATTTGTTTTTGAATAACACTTTTACCAATGTCAATGGTTTCTAAATATTTTACAATCTTATTTGACGAATTACCATCACCATATGGGTTTTTATTATTAACAATTTTATTTTTAAATTCATCATCATATAAAGCTTTTTCTATAGCTTTTTCTATCTGAGAAGAATCATAATCTACATCGATAACATTAACCGACCTTAACCTACCTTGTTGTCTTGTACCTACATTAATCGTTGGAACATTAAAAGTTTGTGTTTCGTGTATTCCCGAACTTGAGTTACCAACCAAAGCAGAACAATTACTCATTAAAGAAACATACTCTTGTAAATTTAATGTTGGCACATAAGTGATACCACTTTCATTTATACTTTTAATTATATCTTCAGAACCAGCATCATTATTTGAATAAATCATTATAGCTGGTAGTCCTACCTCTTTTACTGCTTTTATTGTTTCCTCTATTTGTTTTTTAGAATTTCCCAACTCTGTCGTAACTGGGTGTTGTAACACAACTATGTACTTTGAATCTATGTCTATATCAAACCTATCAAGTATTTCTTCTTTTGATAATCTGTTCACATCTAACAATGCGTCTAATGAAGGACAACCAACATCAAAAATTTTATTAGACTCTTCACCCATTTTTATTAATCTATTTTTTGCATCTTCATTAGCGCAAAAATGATAATGAGAAAATTTACTCATCGCGTGTCTGATAGATTCATCTATCGTACCACTAACTTCTCCACCTTGAATGTGAGCTATAGGAATGTTCATATGAGCACCTACAATAGTTATAGCTAAATTAGCACCTATATCAAATCCAGATAATATAATATCAGGATTTGATTTTTTAATAATGTAAGTTAACTCCCTAACAGCATTAGAAAATCCCTCCATCATAGAAGCACCATCATCTGTATCAGATTCTGTAAACATATCGAAAGTATCGAATATTTTAAACCCATCTAATTTTATTTCTTCAATAGTGTTACCATACTTTTTAAGTAAGTGTGTTCCTGTGACTACTAAATCATAATCCAACCCTTTACTTTGTTCTATCAGATTTAGTATAGGTTTAAATCTACTGTAATCTGCTCTTCTCTCTGTAACTATTAAAACTTTTCTCATCCAAAATCACTCCAATTTAAATGTTCATCATTTTTTATATCTCTCGTGGCACATAAACCCAAAACTTCTCTATAATGTTTAGCTTTTATTTCACCAGTTCCAGGTCTTTTAACCCATATATTATCTTCTGTTAGAATATCACCTTTTTTTATGTCACTAATAGAAACTAAAGTAGCATATGCAAAATCTATTGTCACCTGTTCTTCTTTTAAAGCGTATTTAGTACCACCTCTCATTTTAAAAATTTCTTCACTACTATTTATAAGTTCATTTAATTCATTTGGTGTCATAGAATTTATTACATCAGGTCCTTCATAATCTTTTTTATCGTTTACTGGGATAAAATGTCTTTCTAAAATAGATGCTCCTAATCCAGTAGCTGCTAAACAAGCGTTATTGTTAATTGTATGGTCTGAAAGACCTATCACCGCATCTGAAAATTGATTTTCTAATTCTTTCATCGCACCCAACCTAACTAATTCAAATGGTGTAGGATAAAGATTAGTAGTGTGTAATAAAGCATAATTAATATTGTAAAATCTTAAAATATCTACTGTAGGTTTAACACTATCTATACTATTCATACCAGTGGAAACAATCATAGGTTTACCAAATTTAGCTATATGTTCAACAAGGGGATAATTATTACATTCACCAGAACCTATTTTATAAGCAGACACATTCATTTTTTCTAATCTATTTGCAGCTGCTCTTGAAAATGGTGTACTGATAAAAATCATCCCTTTAGATTCAACATAATTTTTTAGTTCTATTTCATCTTTTTCTGATAGTGCACATTGTTCCATTATCTCATAAATTGACATATCAGAATTGCCTGGTATTACTTTTTTAGCTTCTTTACTCATCTCATCTTCAACAATATGAGTTTGATGTTTTATCATTTCAGCACCATTGTTAAAAGCTACATCAACCATTCTTTTAGCTTCTAAAAGACTACCATTATGATTTATACCTATTTCTACAATTACTAAAGGTTTATGGTTTAAACCTATTTTTCTGTTCTCAATTTTTAGTTCTGGAATTTTCATATTGTATCATAAAAATTATTTTGTTTTACTTGTCTATCTATATCTTTCGGATGATAGAATGAAAATTGCTCTTCGGCTGGTAAATAAGTATGTTC
>CEON01120180.1_pt1 | contig 15504 bp, 12 predicted proteins | sample 530291 | NCBI WGS metagenome assembly CEON01 (sample SAMEA2619888, study PRJEB7988) | marine metagenome | biome: marine biome (ENVO:00000447); feature: surface water layer (ENVO:00002042); material: "saline water (ENVO:00002010), including plankton (ENVO:xxxxxxxx)" | depth 5 m
GAATCAATCGTCAAAACCCAAGTCACTAAAGTCAAAGTCATCATCACTTTCGTACTTCTCTTTGAAGTTAGCACTTAACTCAACGGCGTTCGCCGCCTTTCGATAACCGACTTTGTGTAAGTCCATAGACAAATAGTGACGCATCACCCTGTTAGTGTAGGTATCCAACCCCATAAGGTACAGTAACATGACATTCAATGACATTCGGATTATCTCTTTTATCTCCCAAGGCTTGCTCTTTGGGTCACTTAACTTTGAAACATCAAATGGTAGTGGTGAATTAGTGCCTTGTGCATACTGGTCACGAACACTAAGTGGTATGAATCTGAACGCACCTATCTTGTGCATGGCCTGAATGTCGGATACTCTTTCCAAAATGTCTTCATCCATCCACACATTTTTCCCATATGCATTAGAATCCTTTAATCTAAACTCTTCCATGAACATAGCCTTTGGCGAATTGTGTATTTTACGACCACACATGACATCCTTGATGTGCATTTCACGTTCCAATCTTCTTTTGCTATCTGCGGGCCACGTATCCGGATTGAAAGGGTCGATTGGATGTTTCCCCCTACCTTTCTTCGGTACATCGTTTTTGATAGGGTCACTTACCATAGTCGCACCTCATTTTTTCAACCACATCTTCTGAGTCATTAACATGGCGTTTTCAAAATCATCAAGGAATGCAAACACCGCTTGACTTATAGCATTGAGAAAATAGCATTGAACCAATGCAACAGCGAGTTAATGAGGTTCATCTAAAGATAGATGGTGAAGAATTGATAATCACTGACGTTGACGTTATTGAAACCGAGGACGGTCTTTACATCGAGGACGTTTTACTCTTAGGCAAGACCGAAGAGGGCGAAGACATTTCCACACCCCAACTGACCTTCTATCCATCCAAGCATTTGCACAAGATGGTTTGGAAGGAGAAGTCTTTGGTTGATAAGGTCAAAGAAATGGTAATCAGCGAGTTAGTCGCTGATAAGTTTGAATCATTGTTGGACATGTACGATGAGGACGAAGAAGAAGAAGACCAATCCCCTCCACATCGCGACGACCCGACCAAGAATCCATACAATAAGGGGTGAATGAATGGTTGAACATGACGAAAGGACACTAGATGACTTAGCCAAGAAGGGTCAAGCGGAGAGGATACCACGTTCAGATTCAGAAGTCATTGACGTGTACCCGCCCGGACTACTCTCTGACCTAGAGACAATCAAGGCTGAGATAGACCTTCAGTTTGCAAAACTAAAGCGAGACCCTTACCAAGCATCACAAATAGTCCCTGAGTTCAAAAGCACTATAATCAGACTTTACGCACTTTTGATTGAGAACGACATTCCCATCCAAGACCCCAAGAGAAAGCGTTCAATTGATGAATTCATCACTGAAACTCTAGCAGAAATAGGCGGAGTTCTAGGTGCCAAGGGTGCTATGGGTGCAATCAAGGCCAAGAAAGCATTCCGTGATAGATTCGATGAGATACAGTCTAGTGAGGACTTTGAGATATATCAAGACCCCGAGACAGGCGATTACTACTTTATCGACCCCAACACAGGAGAGGAGGTCGATTGCGATGAGTATGGGAATCCAGTGGAGTGAAAAGTATGGTTTTTGAAGAAGAAGAAGAGTACGGATATGATGATGAAGACATTCGGCAAAGTGATGACGACCCAGTCTGGACATTACTAAGCAGTGAAGAGAAGAAGACCTTGATGAAGAACTGCTTTTCCGATGACGGTTGGTATGAAGATGGGACACCATTCCACAAGGGTGGGAACGCAAACCCTCGCTTCGCAATTATGTCTGAGAAGTGCGGCGCACCGATTCGCACAATCAAGAAGTACTACGCGGCTTGGCTAAAGAAGAAGAACCTAGTGCCATCTGAGGCTTTCAACAACCCTGCTAGTTCAGAACCCCAGCAATCCAGTTATGGTCAAAGTGGATTCCAATCATCATATTCCACGCCACCACCTACTTCCTCAATCGGTTCGTCAACACTCGATAGGTCAATGGACAACATGTTCGACCAAGCGGTGGAACAGCAAGTTGCGAACTCCGGAAACAGTGACGCGATGGGTATGATGTTCATGATGAAGTTCCTCGGGGAACAACAACAAATGGCTATGCAACAATCACAATTCCAGATGATGCAGATGATGGAACAACGCCGACTCGACCAACAAAGAGAGTCCGACATGAGGCGGGAGCAACTTGCTCGGGACCAGCAGTTTATGACTCAACAACTCACGCTGATGAAGGACACCATGAAGAGGGGTTCTGAAGACGGGTTCTTTGACAACGAGATGAAAGGCATATTCAAAGAAAGAATGGTTGACAACTTACTAGGTGGGGATAAGGACGAGTCATGGAGAGATACCGTGAAAGAAGTAATCGGCAGTGACACCGTCAAGTCAGCGGTTGCTGGCATCGGAACTGCTATGAGTTCTAGAAGGCAGATACCTGCTGGTTATGACCAGCCCGATTACAACCCGTATGCTCAACCACAAATGCCACAGCAGGTGGATGAACAGACAAACCCCCCACAGATGGGAGAGTATTCACCATTGGTCGAGACAAATGACGCTCCGACAGATGGTGTGTTCTTCGGCGATGAGAACGCAACACAACAAGTTCAACAAGTTCCAACCGAACAAGTTGCACCACCAGTTCAGCAAGAACCAGAAATAAAGGAATACAGCGAGGATGAATACAAGAAAATACTATTCCAAACTTTCACCACCGCACTAGGCCCAGCCGCAGAAGACGAAAAGGTGATTCAAGCACTGCAACAACAGTGTGAGGTTGCGGTCGTGACAACAATGATGGAACAACCCGATGCCCTCCCGCACATCAAACTCCACATGATGAGCGAGAAGATGTTGATAGTCAGAAACTTACGAGACATAGGTATGGGTCTAATGGAACTAAAGGACAAGACTCCACCCGGAGAGGCACCTTCCGGAATCCTAATCGGGGCGATAGTCAGCGAGTTGAGGAAAAACCCTGAGTTCTATCGGATATTCGCAACAAACACCTACGATGAGTTGATGGCGAAGATAGAGCCATTCAAGGAGACTGGCGCAATCGCACAGGACTACAACTACCTGCTTCAGCCCGAGGTATCGACAATATGTCGGGCGTTGTTGGGAAGCGTAGCACTTGACTCACAGCAACCCGACGCTCCAAAGTTCGGTTAGGTGAGTTACTTGATGTTTGATGATGAGTACATGGAAGGCGACTATGAGAAAGATAGACTCATAATACCAGTTTGGCTCTATGTCATAATATTCTTCTTACCTGCACTAGTAGTGATAGTGTATCTATATCAGACTTCAAACCTAGAGCAAACTGCGATAGCGATAATAGGACTAGCAGTAATGAATGGTAGCATAAACTCAGTAATAGCATGGTTGACAATTAGGCTAGACGGTCATTCTAATGACGCATTGGAACACCTAGATACGATAATGGGTGCGATGGATGACTTCGATGACACAATATCAGAAGGCATGAAAAGCATAAACAGTTTCACTACGGACTTGAATGAAGCCAAGGGGATTTTTTCAAAGGTGGGTGTTGACCTAACTGGTTTGGATTTAGAGCCAGTTGCAGATGTGGTCGAGAAACTCAAGGATAACAAGGCAGACCTAGGTTCTATCCTAGATAGTATGAAAGAGGCGGATTTCGCATCTCACATCGAGCAGATAAAGGGAATAGATTGGGCTTCCCTCTTGGCTTCGATAGAAGAAGTGATGGGTTTCATACAGTCTAAGAACAACGCCACACCCTCGTTTGTCGCACCAACACTACCAATCAAGTTCCCCGAAGATGACGACGAGTTCTTCTCTAGTCCAACCCCAAGCAAGTTGAACATCGCTCCTCCTCCAAAGGGTCCAACACTAGACCCCCCACCTAGGAGACCCTGATTACAATTCTTCCAATTGTGAAAATCTCAGTTTGGTAAATGGAGATTCTCCCTGAGCGCATTCTATCTTCTCAGCGGAAACCTTCACCACTTGATTGTCATCTAGGTACACTATTCCGGAACAAGCGTCCTTCACTAACTTCACTAGGTTATCCAAGTCAGGTTTCTTTATTCTCCACTTTCTCGGAACCGGGGTTCTCTTCCTGTATTGCGATGTTGGCAACTTGATTCCGAACTGCACTTGCATATGGATAGGCCCATCTAGTGGGTCTGCACCCTCATCACGCATCTTATTCGCAACGAAAAATTTGACAGATTGCTTTCCTTCTCGGCTTTTCTTAGGGTCGTATGCCTTGACAAAACCACCCCGGTTGCTAAATTTCGGCCTCCCTTGAGCAATCGGCTCACCCGGTATGGTGATTGAAAAGTCGCGTCCCACAATGACTTTTCTTATTCGTTGAGATTTCAATCTTGTGAAAGAGGTTATACCACCATCCTCCATCCCACCCATCGTGGCATCCCCGACTATGATGTTGCGAAACCCATCTCGCAACAGAATTTCTCCATTAGGTAGTGCGATGGGTCAGGGCCAAGTATATCACATGAAATTCAAGCACCACGTACCCACACAAGTTCGATTTGAAAAGATAGTCGAAGTGATAGTGGAAATGATTGAAGATGGCATGCGAGACCAATTCGTCAGGGACAAAGCCAAGTCGATAATAGAGTCTAGGGGTGTTCAAGGACATGATGAGATTGGTGAGATACAGGCCATAGTGACTTGGGTGAAGAGCAACCTTCGTTACGTCAAAGAACCACTTGGTGTGGAGATTTTTCACACGCCGAAGAGACTCATCAAGGACATCGAAGCAGGGAAAGGAAGTGGTGATTGTGATGACTTCGTTATTCTCGCAGGAGCCTTACTAGGTTCAGTCGGATACCCAGTCGGCGCATTAATCGTCGACTCATCGGGCGATGGCGTGTACAACCACGTCATGCTAGTAACACGCACATTCTCTCAGACCAAGCAGTTTGGGAAGAGTTGGATTCCAATAGAGTTGATTTATCCAGATTTCAAGATGGGCCAAAGCGTTCCAGTTTCAAAGGTGTACCCATTGATGGCAGACGCTAGGCACATACGCGCACCAATATCGAAACATACGATAAGCGGATTAAGGGGCATGGCATATGGGGTGAGGAACGCAACAAACACAAGCATCTCTTCGACTCCTCAATCACCACTCTCCATGTCGGGGTTGGGTTCGGTCAACAAGTCCGGAGGCCATATTCCAAGGGGGGATTCAGCATACAAATTGCTACAAAACCCAAAATATTCAGCGATGGGGGACATAAATTGGAAAACTTCTGAGACTTGGGGAGTTCTTATAGCCGGAACCCTCGTCGGCGTTATGTCGGTAACATTGTTTAACCGATATTACAAATAACCAAAATGAGGAAAAATCATGCCATCAATGAACGTCGGAATGCAAAGAAGAATAGGGGTTCTCCCCAAAACGGAAGACCTGCTGAACTACGAAGGACATATCTTCGGAAATACCCACAGGGGTTTCGGAATGCGAAACCCTACCCCAACACAGGATGGCTTTTGGGGAATAGGTTCCGTTGGCGACACTCACGAAGGTGATGGTATGCTGAGTGCCATTTACGGAAACTCAGAAGAAGGGATGGGAATGCTACCCCCTGCTGGGATTTACGGTTTGGGCCAAGCGGCTCCTACAATGACACCTGACATGATGGCGGCATCCGCTTCAATGTCTCACAAACCACGAAACTGGGGAACTCCCGGTCTTTTCGGTGTGGGTGAAATCAGTGAGGCGTTGGTTAAACACCAAAGCCTAGTGGCAGTTCTCGGCCTCGGCATGGTAATGTACATGCTGAAGTGATAATCGTGGAAATGTCAAACACAGTTGGTTGGGCCTTAGCCGCAGTATTCGGCTCTATCTTCGTGTTGTCGATAATAGGACGTGTTGAGTGATGGTAAAGATAAAGTTCATCGAGTCGATAATAAAATCAGGAAGCAAGGCTCTTGTCAACTTAGGTGTCAAGAAAAAGGATGCCCGACCACTTTTCCTAGGAACGGCTGGTCTAGCAGGTCTGTATTTGATGACTAGAACCGCTAGTGCCGAGACCGCATCCACAGGCCCACCCTCACCTTATGAAAAACTCACTCGCTCACAGACATCTTCTTTCAATGCCCACTTGTACGCAGACACTAACAACTTGGAGTTGAACGAGGCTGGGTTCAACAGAATGATGCGGGACATAGCCACTATTGATGGGAAGACCATGATGTCTTACCAACTAGGATTTACCAACCCAAGCATTGTGATGACTAGGATAAACCTAGCATATGCCAAGATAATGAAAGACAACATAGATGACGCATTGAACTCAAGAATCAAACTCACTGCCCAGCACAAATTCGTCTTGAACCAGTGGATGGCAGAAGTAAATAGAGTCATACCCACACTTGAGAATAGTTCTTTGAATGGAAGCGATGGCATGGTAGGTCGCATGCTAACAGGTCGGGCTACTAGGAAGATGACTAGAAGTCTCAACGGTTTGAAAAGTTGGTCAAAGAAGGGGGCCAATCAAATTCACCAAGACCGATTGAACGACGTTAGCAGGGAGATGACTTTGGAGAATATGAGACAGGGCGTTGAGATAAACCTCTATCAACCACTAGATTCCCTAGATATAACAAGCGCACACAAACACGACTACATCGAAGAGGCTGACGACATAGGAAGCGCACTCGTTAATACGAGACACTCTATGCGAAGGCTACTGTGATACCATGAGTCTGCGCCGTCAGAACATCAGAAGTAACCCAAGGCTCGGTGAAGTCGATGCAAGTATTCTGAGGAGAATAGAGCAAAGCAAATCCCAACCAGCCACCCAACCCACCCAAACATGGGCGGAATATGTCGCCGACCAGATAAACAACCCACCACAAGTCGATGCGAGCATCACTAGGGAGAAGACTCAGCAAGAGAAAATAATCGAGATGCTTCAACAATCAAACAAGCAAGCCTCATCACAAGCAAGCAAGATGCAAGCCTTCCGCCAAGCAGAAGCCAAGAGCATGAAAACCGTGAAGTCTAGAGACCAGCAGATAAAGGACTTGCAAGCAGTACAAAACAGGAACATCAACGCTAGGGAGGCAGACAGGCTCAAGAAATTGGTTATGGAGGAATTGTCGCTTCCAAACAGTCTGAGCAAACCGAAAAAGGCAGGGCAGTTAATCACATCGGGATACGGGAAGGAAACGAAGCGGCTCTATTGGGACGGGAAACTCAAGGGACACGACTGGGCGAAGCATGGTTTCAATGGAGTAGGAGACACTAGTGACGAGGCACATACCGTGCGCCCGAAACTTATGGTTGACTCAATGGGTTGCTATGCTATGTGCATGGCACACTACCGTGCCGATTATGACTCAGAAGGGGAGTTCAATGGTTGGGTTCCAATGCGAAAGAACGAGACGATAGCGGCAGGGACACCAATGTGTTCGGTGATGCAGTTCTTCGTCAAACCAGTGAAGACCGGACTTCCCGGTGGTCAACCGTTTTACATCGAAGACCCATTCTATCTAGAGGGACACAACACCCCAAAATGGCAACACGCATCAGGTATGAAACTAGACCCGACTGACTTCTTTTTCTTGGAACCTGAGTTGGCTAGGGACGGCACAATTGATGTCATCAACCAAAAGCACTGGGCCGCAGGTGGGGTTTTCGACTTCGTCGAGGAAGATACATTTGAAGCAACAAGGACTCAGGGGATGAACGGGTTAGGGTTCCTCAAGCGGCCTAAACTCCCGTCTTGGAAGGACGTTACTGAAGGGGCTTCTGATGCGTGGGATGCGACTGGAGGACAGTTGATTGACGCTACCGTTGATACGGGCCAAGCAATTTGGTCTGGTGGCGAGGCAATAGTCGAGGGTACAATTGATGCTGGCATGACAGTGGTCGAAGCGGTTAGCGAAATAGAAATGGATGACATAATTGATGCTACCAAAGAAACACTAGAGTTCACTCTAAACGCAATTCCAACACAGATTACCAAGGGAGATAGGGAGTTTGCGGCGAATGACGGTGTGATTAGGGGAAAAAGGTCAGCAAGCAAAACGCTTGACCGAGACTTTCCTAATAGTGTCGCTTCAATTTCTAACAAGGGGATTAAGCAAGGCAGATTGGATAAGAACCAATTCGCTTGCAAATTACAATGGTACGATGGCTCGGGATGGTCTCCGTACACCAAGTTCCCTACGAGAATACCAATGGCAAACGAAGTCGGTAAGACGATGGTGATTTACAGGTTCCCTCGGCAATTAGACCCGAATGATGACAGTGTCTTACTGAAGAGTATTGCCGAAGCGGGCGGTCCCGATTATAGCATTAACGCGACGAAGCACTGCTACCCATACCCAAGCACCAAGAACGAGAGTGGTGAAAGTGGTTATGCGTTGCTTGGTAGGTTGCAACCCAATGGTTCCAAAGACCCATCGTGGACCGCACCGAAGTACGAGGTTAACAAGAATGGGATTATTTACGGTGCTAGACGCAAGATAGACTTGATTCCGATGGTCTCTCCGAGAACTCATCCGAGAGCAGGTTACAGAACCAACATTAACGAGGTTGCCGAAGCGATTTTGAATGAAGTCGACGTATATTCACAACTCGGCATCGACTCGTTGGACCGCGCCACTTTATTCCGTGCAATAGGGCGATTCTGCTTCAACCCCGAACCTGCTAAACTAGGGGTCTCGGTCACAGACCCACAGAAGTTGACATACTTCAACAACCCTGAGATAAACGGCACTTTCTTCTTGCGTAATGACTTGAAGCCCGGAAGCACCTTCTTCGTGATAGGGCAAGGTCTGACATCTTACGATAGTTTGGATTCTCAGATTAGGAACGGAGAGGTACATTCTTCCGAGAGGATTAATTTGTCTTTGTCAACCAAGCGGAAGCACGATGAGATGCTAAAGGCGAACCCACCAATCAGGTCGTATCAAATTGAGGATGATAGACCAACAGACGGTTCATTGGCCGGGACGATGACGGCGGATTTCCTAGTGCCTAGCGCGGTAATGACGACTCTCGACTTGGCGAATGGAGAAACCCCTCCGGGTTCCGAGACAATCAAAGACACATTCCGTAGGATAACGCGAAGCCAAGAACACCCACAGGGACGGGAACTCACACCTGAGTTGTTCAAGGAGATGAAGTTGAATCACACTATGCTTGGTTCAAACTCAACTAGGAACGTCAACAACAAGTTGTTCTATACCGTCAAGGGTGATTATGGTACGTTCTCATATCCATATTCGATAGCCGGATTCACAATCCCCCCATACTGGAAGGGACCGACTATGGAGTTCGACGAAGCAGGTCAGTTGGTGACATCGAAGGCTGGTTCGATAAAGTCAGGTGACACTGTTTGGTTCAACTACTACCCCCCATTCGGCAGTGAGATAGCGAAAAGGGTCGAGAACTTCGATGTCAGGGTCACAACGCAAAAGGGTGGTTTCGATGAAACGACAGGGGATGCCACAGTCGTCGCTGACCCGATGTCGCTAGTCACTAGCAGTGATACCTTTGAGGCGTTAGAACAGGAGTTCGGTGATGCCAGTGTCGACGTGACACAGGAGTACTTGGACGACGAGATAACGGAAGTCGAAGAGAAGGTCGAGGAAAACATCATGCTAGATAGGTACGGAAGCAAAAGATTCGTAGTTCCCGGTTCGTACGAGAACTACTTCCTATTCGGTAAGAAGTACATGACTGGTAGGGAGATAATCGAATCCGGGGGTCAGATACCAATGCCGACACCAACCAACGTAAGTGGATTGGGTTCCTTACGTGCTGGAGTTGATTACGAAATAAACGACGTGACGCAAAAGTGGGGTTCCATTGGAAACTACGGTGGAAGCGAAGTGGTCGGTGACACTAGGATGCAATTCCCTAAACCATATTCCGATGTTCAAGGAGAGCAGTTGGGATACTCGGCATTCGGGGCGCTAGAGTGGTTCGATGACAACCAAGGAAACTTAGGTTCGCAACCAATCAGACTACCAGTTCTCGATTGTCCTCCCGCAACGCAGAATCTCGCGTTGAACACCAAGAACAGGAACTCTGCAATCAAGACACCATACATTCAGTACGGCCCCCTGAACCTGAGCGATGAGCAGTATTGGGTTAGGGCCGCAAAGCATTGGAACACGACTCCCGATGTAGCGAAGAACTCCAAGTGTAGCAATTGCGTGGCATTCGACATCTCACCGAGAATGCTCGACTGTATGCCCGGAGCAGTGCAAGAGGACGGAATACTCGGATATTGTTGGATGCACCACTTCAAGTGCCACAGTGCGCGAACGTGCTACACTTGGGCTTCGGGTGGGCCTATCAGTGAAGACAAGGTATCCCATGATTGGCAGACGAGAAGCGGTATTTCCGGAATCAACGGTATCGGGGAACCTATGGGGGGTTTGGGCGATATACATTCCGACCTTCCAAAGTGGGGAAAAACCATTGGCAAGACTGGTGGAAATCTGACTTCGGAGTTCATAGAAGCGCAATCAGCGGAATCCCTTGCTAAAGGGGCGGCGATTATCATCCCCGTAGCGGCACTAGCCGCGTTCACACTTCCAGCGGGCATAGGATGGGGTGTCGGCACGATGGTTTCAAAGCCAATCACTGCCTTCTCAAAGTCAATAGGGAATGCCATAGGTTCCGTCAAAAAGGGCATGAGAGCATAGTTTCATTACACAATATGCTCTTAACCAACTACCCGTTGGGATAGACAATGGGTGTCAGTCGTGACTTTAGCGAAAAGTTAGTTTTTGATTTCACCGAAGATGCGAAAAAGATAGTCGAAAGTTACAATCTCACTCACCTTAGAGGGACAAACGAGTTGAAACCACTAAATGCCATCATAGAGGACTTCAAACTATTCATCGGCGCAACATCAGCCAAAGGCGGCGTGACTGAGTCCATGCTTGAGTCTGAAAGCAGAATGTGGTTGCAGAAGGTCGAGAAGATGGCACTAGCACTTTCCAAGAACGAGGTTCATGAGTACGAAGAACTAGTTAGGAAGTCACGCAAGCACACTCCTTCCGAGGATTTGCTTTGGAGACCGATAGTCAGATATGCGGCTGATTACATTGATGCTATCACGAAGAAGAACTCAAGGTTCCTCCAACACAACCCTAGGGAGAGGAAGGAACTCGATGCTAAGTTCTCTAGGATGCTTAGATACATAGAGTTGGAATACCAAGACGACCCCTCAAAGACAAACGCCGACGATGTTTTCTATTCGGTTAAGAAGTCGATACAAAGAATCGACTCAGCGACGACAGAGAACATGAGAAGGAAGAACAGAATGGAGAAGAAGAAGAAGATAGACTCTATGAGAAGAATGAAGAGACCTGCGAAGAACCCAATCAAACTATACACAGATGGATTCAATGGCATGTCAATTGGCGGTGTCTATGGTACGAGTAGTCGCGCACCGAACAAACAGTACATGCAAGACATAACGATGATACAGGGGATGTTCCCTAACTATCAGGACTTCACGGAACCCCAACCCGGAATCCTACCAAGAGCAGGTGGAAGTTTGGCGGTTTTGTTAGCCGCAGGTCTTGGTACGTCATTAATTTTGAAAGCAGTAAGGAGTTGAATAAATGGTTCAATTTACAACAGGATTAGGAAAAGTAGTTGATATAGATAGAAGCGAAACACAAGTGGTCGAGAACAACCCGAACTATCAGGTTCTATCGGCAAAGAACCCAAATGGTGAAACTTTGTACGCCACCGTGTATAAAAATCGCTTTGACGGACAAGACTTATCACAAACACCCAGCGTGGTGGAAGACGGTGGTGACGGCGTGAGTACGGCAGACCTGCATGTGACACAAGAAGATTCGGACCAAGAAAATATTCCACCTATTGACGATAGGGATGATAGTGAAAGAGATAACCCCCAACCGAAAGGAACCTCTCGCATAATTGACTGGAGGAATCTAAGGCTACAAAGCGCAATCAGCGGTGAGGCCGCGATAGCACCTACAACAAGAGTGAAGAATCTAGCCGCTAGAGCATCAGGAATAGCGACTGGTAGGAAACTGAGTTCCGACGAGTCGATACGTGACTCCCCATTCCTTTACTTGGCTTCGTCAAGAGATTGGTACTCGTACTTGAGGAACATGACGATAGTGGACATAGGCGCTGAGTTCTCAGCAGGAGTGTCACAAGCACAGAAGCATTCGGTAGCACTCTTCACTATCGAGTGGGAGAACGACCCCGGCCACAATGGATTGGTAAGTCGATTGCAACCGGGCGCAGACACTCAAGAAGTTATAGCAAAGGGACAGATAGCATATGACATACTAACTAGAGGTCATGATATACTAGGTAGTAAGGGATATGGCCCTACTAATGAGCAGAAGATGTTCAAACTAGCATTCGATATAATCAGTTCTATGGAACTGAGAACGTACAACTACTACACGCTGTACCAGTTGCATCCGGATGAGGGAGATGCGATTTACAACGAATTCAAGAACAGGTACATCCCTCTCGGGACAAGCGAAGTCGAGATGGTCAACGAGATGCGCCTGTACCTAGAGAGCGAAGGTGACGGATACGCATTCAGGACTACGAACGACGAGGCTATGGCACTACAAGCGGCGAAACTGATGAAGACCGCAGTTGCATCCTACTCAATCGGAGACACCCGCACCACTAGAACCGCGCTTCACTCCCTCGGTGGGTTCCCATACAACTACAAACCACTGAGCCTAGACCAAACCCTTCGTTCCAAGGGCGGTGTTGACGAAATAGGAGCCAACAAGAACACCAGCCTGACATTCGTCAAGTTGAAGGTGAAGGACAACTCGATGAGGGAGAGCATGGTCAAGGCTGGTCACGCCCAAAGAAGCGGAAGCAACACCATCGGAGTGTGGGCGTTAGGGTTGACCCCAGCAGACATGAACGAGCAAGACAGACAACTGATTGACTCAAAGTCAACGAAGAACACGATAACTCTCACTACCGGAGGGACATCATTCGTACCTCACTACATCGCTAAGAAGCAAGGTGGGGGTGGGGATGCCAACTGGACTATCATAGAGATGACCAACGAGATGCTCAGGGATGGTAGGAACACAAGGCAAGGAAAAAAACGCCGAAACCTGAAGAAGTCACTGAACCTAGGGTCCAAGAAGAACCCGAAGGCAAGGAAGAACCCAAAGGGTCGCGGTAAGTGGTACTACATCGAGTTCCATCCGAAGAGGCAACTCGCCATGACTATGGCTGAGAAGAAGAAACGCGCTGTCTCGGGAGAAACCCTTCACGGTCTCAAGTCCCCGAAGTCCGGGTATCAGAAGTGGACTTTGGGGCTACACAAGCATCCGGCGTTCTTCGTCAAGAACAAAAAGACAGGGAAGTCGGCCCCCGGTCAGATAGTTCAGCATGGAATCCACAAGAAGACAGGAGACGAGAGACCCTATCGAATCAGGGTTCCGACATCTCACTTCAAGCCGAAGTTCGTCCAATCAGTGGGCTACAAGACGCTGGTTCCACACAAGGACTTGAGCAACAAGGCGCTGTGGGGTGATTGGGACAAGTTCATCAAGAGATACGGTCATCCTAAGCACTCCCCTACCAAGGACACCCACTACCGATTCATAATTCCCAAGGCGGCACAACAGAAGTCCCCATACTACAAGGAAGTCAGGAAGTTATCCGCAAAGAGCAAGAAGCGGTGATAACAGTGAAGGAGAGCGTACCCAACTCCCTAAGTGGAGGTTCTTTGTTAGACGCACACAATTGGGTGCGTAGCAAGATGGCAAAGAGAAACCCGACGGGTAGCAACGCCGATTACAGCCTCACTACCGTCGATGGCACACCAGTGACACTGAGCGACCTCACGTCCTTGAACAAGACGTTCGACGAGGTGATAATCAACGCCGACAGTTCTGACGTTATACCGAACCCCCATGAGAAGGGACACGTCACACACAAGCCAATCCCCGAAGGGGACTACCGCCCACCATACGACCCTAGCCGTGGCAAGAGGAGGGGTTCACAATACCCCGTACCAGTTCCGGACTACGACTACCCACACTACGCATCTGCCCCTAGAATCGGCAACGAGATAACCTCACTGCTTCCAAGTCAGATAGAGCCGAGCATGGTCGAGAGACTCGCGGCCCAAGAGGGGTACTTCGGCGCACTTAACACACTAACCCAACTGCACTACCAGTCGGAGAGGGGGGAGAACGAGTACACTTCCCCGGACATGGCGGCTATGATTCAGCGTTATTCAAACGCCACGTCGAAGGACCGACACACAAGGAAGAACCCATCTCGACCATTCTATGCCAAGGAAGTCGAGGCGCATAAGGGGGTGGTCTCTCCGGAGTCGGCAGTCAGTTCGTTCTTGGGTGCTAGATACGGCGGAGTGACAGATGACGGTTCGCCTCTAGACCAAGACACAACTCAGACCCTTCTCAATGCCGCGCAGATATACTCCGAGTACCAAATGGACGACGGACTTCTAGACGAGTTCATCGGTGAGTCAATGCTACCTTACTTGGCAGTTGCGGAATCCAACCGTGGCCTCCTGAGAGCCATGAACGAGAATCGCGACGTTCTCAATAGAACCCTGATGACCGGGGGGTTCCTTACTCGGTTGATTAACATCGCCCGAGACGAAGGTGGAATAGGTGCTACTCTAATGAATCTAGTTCCCTTCACTGGCAACAGGACATACTCTAGAGCAGTTCGCGGGGAGACCGAGAGAATCCTAGGTCTGAGCGGCGAGGAAGAGATATTCGATAACATAGTGTACGAGAAACTACTAGCGATACTACCACTCAGGCCCGAGCAGTTCTATTACGGAATGGACTACTCCTTGATTGCAGACCCACTGTTCATGGAACCAGTCGGGTCTTCTGCTGGGATAAATCCAGAAACGGTTCGCTACATCTATCAGATAGCCGCACAAGCACCAACGAGCCTAGCGAACGCCCGAACCATCGAGGGTCTGAGATTCAGGAGAACTGTGCCGGGAAGATTCCTCTCTTGGATGAGAAGAAGCGGTCTCCCGGTAGTGGGTGGTGCTGATTCGGACTACTACATGACCAACGTACGTCAGTTGCAGATGGGGATACTTGACGAACTGAGCAACACCGAGAATCCGATGGACGTTCTAGACAACTTCTATCGACGAGCAGAAGTGATAACCGGAGACGCAGTTCAGCAAATGCAACCACAGGACAAGGTGATGGTTCTGCAAGGTGGATTTGGAATGAGACCAACAGTCCCACCGTATTGGCCCGAGCAGATAGTATTCTCCGTCATGGAGACAATATCGGAGAACATACACAACATTCGCAAGAACGAGAGTTCCTACGACAAGGCTCTCATGATTCTGAACACGGATGCCACTTACAGGGAGCGAGCAAACGACCTCCCTCCGAGTGGTCGGCTCGTACAATTCACGGTTGAAAACAACGAAGTCAGACTAGACAC
>CEON01094335.1_pt1 | contig 15474 bp, 8 predicted proteins | sample 530291 | NCBI WGS metagenome assembly CEON01 (sample SAMEA2619888, study PRJEB7988) | marine metagenome | biome: marine biome (ENVO:00000447); feature: surface water layer (ENVO:00002042); material: "saline water (ENVO:00002010), including plankton (ENVO:xxxxxxxx)" | depth 5 m
TTAGAGAATTAAGAATATCTGACAGTGGTAAAAGAAGTAAAGGGTGGAAAACAAAAGAAACTTATGGAGATTATGTTGTTATAGAAACTGAAGATGGCACAACACAAAAAGACTTTTCTACTAGCGGTCCTTTAGGAAAAGCACTACAAAACATTGCTAGTGAGCTAGATGAGGGTAAAAACATAAACACTTTAGGTTTATTGTTATTTGGTTATGGAGATGAAATATTTAATACTGCATTTAAAGTTATAATGGAAAACTCTACATATGCTAATTCAGAACAAAGAATATTTGCAAATGTAAAAAGTAGAAGAGAAGTACTAGAGTTGTTAAATAGGTTACAAAGTTCTGGTGACATAGTAAAGAAAAAAAGAGCAGTTAGAGATTATTATAAAAATATGGGTTACGGATACTAATAACATAGTGTAAGGATTGCTATGGTAGTATTTTTATATGCCAAATACAAGAGATGTAAATCAAAAAGTACCACCTGATGCTGAAATTATTGCAAGAGCGTGGATGCTTGACCAATCACCAATAACAGCTTTAGTTGGCACACGAGTTGCTACAAGATTACCAAGAGGTGCTGAAATGCCATTTGTAGTCTTATTTAGAGCTGGTGGTGCATTATTAAATCCTAGAAGTGAAGCACATATTCAAAGTGCTTTAATACCAATGGAATGTTATGCAGGTCGTTGGGGTGGTGATGATGATACTGCTGTTCCTGATTATGGTGCAGCAATGGACTTAGCAAATACCATAATCCAGTCAGCTTTCAATTATAGTAATGGGTATATACAAAGCAGTGATGGTTTAAAAGCCAAAATCTACAGTTTTGAGATTGTGCAAATGCCAACTCGAATTGAAGAAACAACCACTGGTTTGGGAAGATATGCTATAGCATTATCTATGACATATAGAGATGCAAGCTAGGAGATTATATGTTTGGTAAAAACGAACAAGAGAATAAAGAAGTTAAGGTAAAACTTAATCCTTTATTTGATAAAGCAAACTCTGCAAGAGATGTTGTGACTGGAATTATATTTCAGTCTAACGAATGGGTGGTAATTGAGTCTTCTGACTGGGATAGGCTTAAGGAAAAGAGTTGGACACTAGATGGAAAATCTTATCCTTTACTTATCGTTGATGAAGAAGTCGCTGAAGAGGAAGACAATGATACTTCAGATGACTATGTGGATACCGATGTTGAAGACTTTGCCGAAAATGGCAGTGTCTTGCAAGATACTGAAGTAGAAGAAGAATAACTAGGAGATAAATTATGCCAAGTACAAATGGTACAATATCTGAAGTTGTTGTTGGAACAGGTATACTCTACTGTGCAGCCATCTCAAACGATGGTAATGCATCAGGTGACTATGTCGCATTTCCTACAGATGACGGTTCTGGAGCATGGGCTGACCCTGCTTCTGGCTGGGTTGACGTAGGATATTCAGAAGACGGTTGGACTCTTGAAATGGATAAAACATTTGAAGACATTATGGTCGCTGAAGAAATTGACCCAATTGCTACTTTCAAGACTGCTCAAGAAGTAAGATTAACAGGTGAGCTTGCACAAGCATCACAAGCTAACTTACAATTAGCACTTGGTGGTGGTACTATCACAACTGGTGATGGTTCAAATGGGTATGCATCTGGTTACAATGCAGTAACACCACCTTCAACAGACAATTATGATGAAAAATCACTATTGTTAATTGTTGACGGACCTAGTGGTGCAGACAGACATGTGGAAATTCCTCGTGCTGTCAATGTTGGAGCTTTTTCAATGGCTCATCAAAAAGCACCTCAAAAAGTTGTTATTGCAACCGAGTTTAAATTACTCGCACCAAAAGCAAATGCACAATACACAGAGTTGTTCAGAATTGTTGATAACACCAATAGTGGTGCTAGCGATATGTTCGACATCAACTAATAATTAAAAAATAATAATGAATGTTAGGAGGTCAGTGTGGCTGACAATTTTAAAGATTTCGATTTAGCTCAAGAAGAAGCTGAAAAGAAAGCAATTAAGGTAAAACTTGGTGGACAAGAGTATACTTTTCCCCATGCTTTACCAGCAAGAACTGTTCTTGCACAAATGCGTTGGATGGATGAGACTGGTTCTATTCCAACACAGGTTATACCTGAATGGTTAGCATCAATTGTAGGACAAGAAGTCTTAGATGAGATGCTTGAAAATGGAGCAACTTGGAATCAACTTGAAGAACTACTTACTTGGTTGTTAGAAAAATATAACTTACAACAAGGTGATGAAGAAGTTGAAACCGAAACTTCCGAAGAGGATGGCTCCCCAAAATAGCTTTTAAGCTCAGTGAAATATGGTTTCGTTGGGCTGCAATAGAATCAGACTTTCAAAGACATTACAACATTAATGAACCATTAGAGGTTACTTGGAGAAAGTTCATGATATTACTAACTAATCTACCAGTAGATTCTTCTAATTTCTATGCACCACATTACAATGCGTTAATGAATGATGAAACATATGTACATGAAGATAGTACAAAACCACAAAAAGGTTGGTGGAAAAAAGAATTAGACAGAATGAGAGGTCGTGGTAATAGACCTAGAGAACAAGTGTCAGTCGAAGATTTCGTTTCTGATGCAACAAGTAAAAAGAAGAGAGTTAGGTAATTATGGACAAATATGGCAATACAAAAAGGTAAACAGGTAGCAACAGCTACAGTTGGTCTGCAATTCGTAGCAGATGGCTCTGGATTAGGTAGAGCATCAAAACAAATATCTAATCAATTAGTATCTTTACAAAGAAAAACTTCTACTGTTGGTAAATCTATGGCAGGTATTGTTCCTGCCTTTGCTGCTACTGGTGGTGCAGCGTTTGCCGCTTTTAGATTTGCTACACAACAAGCTATACAATTTCAAGACAGCTTTGCTGGAATAAAGAAAACACTTAACTTTACAGATAGTGCAGTAACAACTACAGAACAAAAATTTAAAAACTTATCATTAGAAATTAGAAATCTTGCTAAAGAAACACCAATATCTGTTAATGAATTAAATAAAATTGGTGAAATTGGTGGACAGTTAGGTATATCAGCTACTGCAATAGGTAAATTTGTTGACACAATATCAAAACTTACTGTAGCTACAACCATGGGTGCAGAGGATGCCGCTTTTGCTATATCAAGACTTGCAAATATAACTGGTACTGCCGAAAAAGATTTAGATAACCTTGCATCTGTATTAGTTAGATTAGGTAACGAATTTGCTGCTACTGAAAGTGAAATAATAAACACTTCATTAGGTATTGCAACTGCAATGGAGGCTTTGTCTAGTGAATTTACAAATTCAGGTGTAGATGCATTAGCTTTTGCTACAGCCTTAAAAGCTGTAGGTGTTCAATCACAATCTGGTGCGACTGCCGTACAAAGAGCTTTAGATACTTTAGGTAAAGCTGTTTCTAATGGTGGTAGAGAGTTAGGTTTATTTGCTGACTTAGCACAAATGAGTGAAAAAGCATTTAGTGACTTAGTTGCAATAGACCCAGCAAGAGCATTTTTAGCCTTCTTACAAGGATTAAGAGCTGTTGATAACGCTGGTGGTAATACATTTGCTGTATTAGAAGAGTTAGGTTTAGCACAACAGAGAACAGTAAGAGCTTTAAGAGCTATGGCTTTTGCTTCTGATGATGTTGAAAGAGCGTTAAGTACTGCTAATGAAGAATTTTCTATAAATACAGCACTCACTGAAGAAGCTGAAAAAAGATATGAAACCTTTACTTCTCAAACTGGTATTTTAAGAAACAATATTAATGAGATAGGTATTGCTATGGGAGATGAACTTCTTCCAGTAATGACAGATGTTGTACAATCTTTTGCAACAATATCTGGTGCAGTTGTTGATTTAGATGATGAAGGAAACATAAGGAACAATCATATAGAGAACTTTTTAATAAATATGGGTATTGCTGCCACTACTGCAATGACCGCATTAAAAGCAGTTAGGAACATATCAGATGAATTTGCATCCATACCTGGTACTGCACAAGGTGGTGGTACAAGTTTATTTGGAGATATATTAGGTAGGCGTTCAAACAATAATAAACTTACACAAAAATTTATTGAAGAAAGTAGAGTTTCATATCTTGACCAGTTAGATAATTTCTATACAAGAGAAATGGCAATACATTTAGATGGTAATGAAGAGTTAGCACAAAATATGCTTAACAGATTAAAAACTATGACAGATGCCGATGGTTCTCTCACAGGTATATTTGAAGAACAGTTAACTGAAATAAGTTCCTATGACAAAGATTATGTAGATGCTATAAGTAGACATTTTCAAAATGTAAGAAAATTAGCAGATGGTGGTAGTACAGAATTTTTAAACAACTTTGATAATTTAGAAATGGGCGACAATTTATTTAATTCTATCTTACAAGCACAAGGAATTGATACTAAAGCTATTGAAAAGGTTATGCTCGATGCTAAAAAATCTGGTGTTAGAAATATATTTGATAAATTACCAGCAGGTCTTGATGCAGAAAATATGACAGAAATACAGCAACTAACCAAAGATGCTAAAGATAAAATATCAGATTTAATACAAGCACAAGTAACACCAGATACTTCTATAAACCTTGCTGCTGAAGAAATGTCTATTAAAACAGAAGCAAAAAAACTTTTAGATGCTAAACAGATAGAAATTGCAGAAACATTAAATGATATTAGAACTCAGGCTGGTGATGATATCATGAGACTTAACGAAGATATTGATGGAAAAGTAAGACAGCTAGAAAAAGTTAAAAGTGATGTCAAAGCTGACATTATTAGAAAAGAAAAACTTGACCCAGTAAAAGACAAAGAAAAAATAGATAACCTTGTTGAAGAAAATGCACAAGTTAAAAATGTTACTAAATCATTAGAAAATTTAAACAATCAGCGTGAAAATGCAAGAAGAGTATTATCCGAAATTAGTAAGGGTGATGCAGAGTTTAGTAGGTTAGAATCAATTACTAGACAAGAAATAGCAGCATTAGAAGTACAACAAGGTCGTTTAAAGTCACAGGAACAATTTATAGAGAATTACGACAAAATATTAAAGAAAAATGCATCAATGTTATTTATTGAGGAAAAAATAGCAAGGGCTCAAGAACTTGGTTTAAGTGATGAGGATGTTGAAAATCTTCAAAACCAATATGATGCTTTGAAAGAGGGTGCAGAACAATATAAAAATGAATTAATTCAATCTGTAGACCAAATAGAGAAAAATGCTAAAGTGCTTGAGCATAATTTGAATGATATGACAAATGAATATTTAAGTAATCAAGAACGAATTGCTGCAATAGATAAGAAGTATAGAGATGAGGGCATTCCAATGGATGAATTTGGAGATGCTTTACCTGAGTACTTGAATGACATGGAAACAATGGCAGGTCTTGAAGCTAGAAATAACGAACTTATAGCTGATAGGTCAAAGTTAACAGCAGAAGTTAATCAAAATGCACAGTTAAAAACTTTCTTAGATAATAAAATACTGTCTTTAGAAAAAGATATTAAGACAGTAAGTAAAGGCATAGCTGATGATGTCAAAAATCAAATTGATGCAGAACAAGCGAAAATTACTGAAAAAGAAAAAGAAATTTCCTTAATTGAGGATGAAGCATCAGCTAATGCAGATAGGATAGCTGACAATAAAAAGTTAATTGAACAAGAAGAGAAAAAGTTAGATAACCTTTTAAGACAAGCAGATACAAGCGAGAGGACAGCTCAAGCTATAGAAAATATTAAAAGTAATCAAAATTTAATTAATAACGAATTAGATAGTCAAACTCGTATGCAGGCTGAGATAGCACGCAACGAAGAATTAGCTGCTCAGAGAAGAAAAGATGCTCAAGCATTTAGAAAGACATCAACTAAAGGCATGTCTAATGCAGAACTAAGAACAGCAGTACAAGATTTAGTTGATATGGGTGCTCTACCTGAAGACCTAAAAGTAGACAAAATGTCCAGAAAGAGTTTAGACAAGAAATTTAAAGAAGGTCAAATGGAAGCAGGTAACAGAGCTCGTGCTGCAGCAAATGAATTAGAAAATAAGAATAAAACAATACAAGCAGATATAGAAAATTCTAAAGCAAAAGTTCTTGAGATAGAAAAGGCTTCTAGTAAAGAAATTGTAGATTTATCAAAAAGTCAAACTGAAATTAGAGATTCTGTTAAAGAAATTAAAGACCTTAAAATAGAAAATCAAAAACTAGATGCTGAAGCAGGAACTATCGATAGTAAAAGAATACATGCTCAAAAAGAATTACAAGACTTAACAGATGCTGGTACTGGCGAAATAAGAACAATAAGTAGTATATTTGGTGACATTGAGAAAGCCTTAGATAAAGGTCAAGTTAATGCATCAAAGATTAATGAATTACTTGCTTCAGTAACAGCAGGAGACAAAGAATTTATATCTGAAGATTTAGCTAAAGTTACTGAAGATTTAGGTGGATTAGAAGATACATTAATAAACATACAAAAAGCTGGAGATGAAGTAAGAAGATTAAATAAAGAATTTGCAGAAGTCGGTGTCCAAATTGATTTGAATGATAAAGGATTGCAGGAAATTAAAAAAACTCTTCAAGGTGTAGCAGATGCAGGAATGATAACACAAATTCAAGCTGATGACTTAATCCAAATGATACAATCTGGTGATGTTACAGAACTAAGAAATGCTGAGGGTATATTTGAAGGTATTGGAACTATATTAAAAAACTCTGGAGAGATATTTGATGAGGGTAAATTATTTGAGATACCTGCAACTACAAAAACTTCTTTTGTTGAATTAAGAAAACTAATTGGTGATTTAGACAAAGGATTTTTTAATGTTTTAGCAAACTTTACCAAAAACTTTGGAAAAGTTAAAACTGTTGTAAATGACTTAGGTGAAGAAGTTGAAGTTCCTATGAACGCAATGACTCGTGGTGTTAAAAAACTATCAAGAGGTTTTTCTAAGTTATTTAGACTAATAGGATTATTTATGCCTAGTGCAATCAAGAACTTTCAAAGTCTTGAGTTAGCTATTGCAGGTAATACAAAGATGACTGCTGCTTTCCAAGCGAGTATGTTTAGATTAATTGGTGTTATTCGTGGTGTTGCTACTGCAATTCTAGGTCTTGTTGCAAATATAGCAATGATGGCTGGATTTATGGCTTTAATGACTACAGCAATGCAAGTTATGGAAAACTTATCTAAAACAGAAAGGGCTATTAAATCTGTTTCTGACATAATGAGTGGTTTCTTTGAAGGTGCACAAACTAGAGAAGAGCTTGCTGCTAATAAAACAGAACTTGAGAAATTACTTGGTGAGTATTCAGCAATGGGTGATGATTATGCAGAAGTAGTAGAAGCAATACAAAAGAGACTTGATGAAACAAATAGAGCTATTGCAGAATCTAATGCTGAAGCCAGAAAAAATATGGGCGAGATAGGTTCAGAAATACTATTTAATACAACTGTTAATGATGATGTAGGAGATTTAACAAAGAGAACAGAAGCAATTGCTAATTACATTGGTCTAAGAGGTGAAGCTGAAACACAGTTATTTAAAGACAACCTAAGTGATGCAATTGGTGGTCAAATGATAGAGGGTGATATAAGCCCTAGAGATTTAGCAGAAAGTTTAGTTGATGTTGATGGGTTTAGTAAAGAGAGTAGAACAGTATTTGATGCTGTTGTAGGTTCAATAGAAGATAGTGTAGATTTAATATACGATGTTCCAGATTACAGTGATGGTCTTAGAAACTATTACGAAAGAAATATGGATGACTTACTGGACTTCTTTAGAGAAAATGGAGACCTAGGTCAAATAATTACAGAGGGTCAAATATTTGGTTCCCCAGCAGATGCAGAAAATTCTATTGCTGATAGTATAACTAATTTCTTTGTTCCAGGTTCTGATTTCCAAGACCATTTTGAAAGAAATATGAGAGGTGCTTTTCTTGGATTAGATGTAGATTTATCAAATGATGTTATAACAATTACTCTTCCTGATTTAGATAATGCGACTTATCAACCAGGTCAGTTTGGTGGTCAAATACCTAAAAGAGTATTAGGTCAAATTGATGTAGAAAGTATAAAACTTACTAAAGAATTTGAAAAAAGGTATCAAGAAGCTCTTGAAAAATCTGGTGCTGGAAATGTTGATGGAGATGTGATTGCTGAGGGTATTTTAAGAAACATTATTGGTGAACTCTCCACAGAAAAAGGAATGAAGCAGTTTCAAAAAGACTACACAGCAATGCTTGTTCTTGGAAAAGGAATTATTGACCAATCATTAGAAATTACTGATAGTGGTTTAACTGCAATAGCTGAAATGCAAAATCAAGCAATATTAGCTGAATTAAGACAGTTTCAAAATCAAGGTATTATTGATGAAATAGTTTTCCCATCAAAAGACAGAATGGGTGCAGAAAGACAATTAGCAGTTGCTCGTGCTGTTATGCAAGATAAAGCAAAACAAGAAGCTAAAGCATTAAGAGATGAACTTGACCTTGCAGAGCTTTCCGCTGATAGATTTAGTAAAACATTAAAAGAAAATCTAGCTAAGGCTGCTCAAGAATTAGGCGATGTTTTTTCTGATGTTCCTTTACAGATACGAAAGAGCACTAGAAAAATTATTGAAGAGTTAATGGTCAAAGGTGCAATGCAAAGAGCTTTTGAACAGACAATACAAGATTTGTCATCTTTTGCACCGATGTTAGCTGAGCAACTATCAAGAAAAGGTGTATCAGCTATAAATGTAGCACAAAGTTTCTTAAGTGATAGAACAGCTGCTTTCCAAGCAGAAAGTATGTTAGCAACTATAATGCCAGATTTTGCAAAAGATATTGGCGTTGGCTCAGAGCAAGTAAAGAATGCCCAAAATAGTGCTATAGAAATTGGAAAAGCACTTGCTAATGGATTACTTATAGGATTGCAAGATGCTGGTGTCATTGAATTAGAAGATGAAATGATTAACAAAATTAATGCATCACTTGATGCTGCTGCTGGACCAGAAGGTGCAGATATAGTCAACCCATCACTCAAAACTATGCGTATTGGTCGTGCATTAGGTGAAGGTTTACAAGTAGGTATAGAGGGAATGGAGCAAGATGTAAATAATGCAATGATTAATTTAGTTAGTGGTGCAATTATGAGTGCTGGTGGTGAGGGCGAAGAAGATATAATGCCTGGACAAACATCATTGGACTTAGTAGAGTTAGCAACAGAAGATGCTGTTACTTATGTAAGAGATAATTTTGGTGAAATAGAAGATATTATGCATGCAAGCGTAACATTTATGGAAGAAGAAGCTGTAGGTTTATATGCAACTTGGGAACAGTCATTAGGAGAAATCGGTAAAGGTCTCGATGTTATTTTTGGTCTAACTGCTGCACAAAGAGCTTTAGTACAAGCAAACTATGCTGTACAAAAATCAGAACAAGCACTTATGGCTACTAGAAGAAGTCAAGCAACATTATCTGAAAGAATGATAAAACATCAAATACATTTACAAAAAATGGAAAAAGAAGGTAGAAAGGGTGTGATTACTGGTGCTGAAGAACTAAACATATTAAAACAAAAAGTTTCTTTACAGGAAATGCTTGATAAAGCTCAAGGTAAAAGAAGTGCTAGCGAAAGATTAGCTATTGCAAACGCAGAGGAAGAATTAGAAAGGTTAGAACTTGCAGCAGAAGCAGGTATCGTAAGTGCATTAGAAGTTGAAGTTGCACAAGAAAATCTTGATGAATTAAAAGGTAATAATTTATCTGTAGATGAACAAAGAATTGCTGTACTAGAACTCGCAGAAGCTGAAAGTAGATTAGAAGAAACTGAAGACAAAGCAAAAGAGACTTCTGATGAATTAATAGCAGCTAGGGAAAAACAAGTTACATTATTAGACGAAGCAGCTAACGCTAGTTATGAATTAGAGATTGCTTATGATAATTTAGAAGCATCTCTCGATGGTGTTGTAAAAGCTGAACACGCTTATGAAGTTGCAAGAGAGGAATTTAGAGTTTTTGCAACAGACTCTGGACCTTTATTTGATGCAATTATACAAGGTTATGGTGGCATAGGTTCTCATATAGATACAGCTATTAAGAAAACAATTAACTATGCAACTACAACTGACACTCAAATGAGAAAAGCAACTGAAGCTGTAAGAAAACATTTAAATGACACATTTATGTTACAACAAAGACTTTCCGACCCACAACAAAAGACAACTTTTAAAGATGTATTATCAACTATGTTTGGTGGCTCTCAAGGTTTCCAACAATTAGCTTTACAAAAAGCTGGTGACCAAAGCAAGTTAGGTATAAATGAAGCAAGAGCAAGAGGTCAATTTAAAGATGATGAAGAAATGAATTTAGCATCTGTGGCAGCAAAAAATCTAAGAAATATTGGTGCAAGTGGTAGTATGGCTGCTTTTGAAGTAGTTAGAGCATTAGAAGGTATATTCGGTATACCATTCACCTTAACTGCTGCTGGTCAATTAGCTGTATCTGAAGAGGGATTAAAAGCTGCTGGATTAGAACAGTTTAGAGAAGGATTGCTAAAGTCTGGTGTAAATATTTATGATACTAACGAAAAATTAAATATTTCTGCTGATGTTTCAAGAAGTGGTGAAAGTGGAACTACTACAGCTGGATACATTCCTAATATAAACACAAGTAGTGCAGGGCAACAAAGAGAATTTTTTGCTAATAACTTATCTCAAATTGTTGCAAACATACCTAGCATATTTTCACCTCAACAATTATTAACTGCAATAGGTGCTAACCCTGATATGGTTTTGTACAATAGTATGCTTGCAGATTCACAAAGATTAAGCGTTTTGTCAGCAGGAAGAAGAAGTCAAGTAGAAGGTTATTTTAGTTCATTACAAACAAGACTTATGAGAAACCTAGAGGACTTAGGATTGACTAACTATTCTGTCCTTAGAGGTTTTAAGTATGGTGGTTTTATGAAACCATTTCAAAGAGCATTAGTTGGTGAATATGGTCCAGAAATGGTAACTGCTGTTCCAGGTGGTGGCTTAAGGGTGCAACCTGATGGCGGAAGAGGTGCTAGTATTCTTGTAGATAATATAAATGTTCAAGTTACTGGTGTGCCAAGTGACCCAATACAAGCAAGAAAAGCAGCACAACAAATACAAAAAGCTCTTGTTAAATTAGGTAAAGAAGGTTCATCAGGAACTGGTCTTAGGAGAAATTAATGGCTAATCAAGTACACATAGGACAATTAAGTATAACTTCACCATCATCTTTGAACTTTCAATCTTCTGATGGTGGCAGAGAATTATCTTTTAGTGGAAAAATTGGTGGTACTGCTGTCACTATTGAACATATAAAATATATTAGAGATGAATTAATTTCTATGGCATCTTATGGTTTGGTTGTTCCATTTAGATACGATGGCGATAGTACTTATGATGGATATGTTAGAGTTTTAGGAAGTTCTGTAAATACATCAAGATATTCACTTGGTGGTTTTGACTACGATGTAGAATTTGAATATTTAGGAAGAAGTGGTGAAGTTCAATTTGAATCAAGATTTACAGGTGCATTACTAGACAACGACCACAGTGTTACATCTACCACTAATCAATTTCATGTGCCACCAGCAAATCATTACAACTATTATCATGCAGGTCAACCTACTGATGGTACAAGGTTGGCTAAAGATTTAACAAGTTCTGCTACAGGTGCTACTACTACATTAAGAATAAAAACTGATAGCAACTTAAGAGATTTTAACGCTACATATCATGTTGAGCCAAGTGATTACTATAAAGGTGCTTGCAGAATTACTACAGGTACTTACTTATCTGGATTTGATGTAGATACTGACAATTCAGACAACATTACTGGTGCTGTAACATTCGATACACCTTCTACAGAGATTAGATGTGGACTATTTTCTAAAAATAAACCAACTCAATTAGTTTTAGAAAATGGAATAATAAAAGTTGTATTAGGTAGCTCTACTACACAGGCACTTTTCGATACCTACATTTATGATGTAGCTGATTATCAATCTGGTAAAACATGGGCTTTCAGCAGGGGTTTACCTAATGGCTCTGCTCAGTTAGGTGCAGACTGGCAAGGATGGAGAACAATGCAAATACTTAAAAATCACCCTGAATGCATTACAGTTAGATGTACAACATATTTAAATGCTGATTCAAAAGATGGGAGATTGGTGGTAGATTTTACTTTAAGAAGAGGTGCACATCATGTTTCCATTGTTGCAAATCAATTTACAGCAAGTAGATTTAATCTTTCATTAGCTACAGCTTCTGGAACAAACGCAGCTACAGGAACTGGATACATAATTGACAATACGTCTTCTCCTGAAGATGGTAATAAATGGATACTAGGTAGTCCTGAAAGTGCATCTAGTTCTTTAAATTTTGATGTTACAAGAGAAATGATGTATAAGAGTGGTGCTCAAATGAAAGCATTTATTGGATATGAATTAGCACAAGAAAATGGAAGCGTTAACGATGCCGACAGTGCAACAGACATAAGAGACCAATACTTAGATAATGTATACGAATACCAGAAAATAATTAAAGCATAATGTCAGTTACAGAAAAATTAATGGCTCAAGGAAGTTTTAGTTTAAAACTAGATTACAACAAGACACCTAACTCAATTCTAAATACAATAGATGCTTGGGATAACATTGTTATAGTTCCACAAAGAGTTTCTGAAAATGAACTTAATGATGCTGCAATGCTTTCTAGTGCTGATTATGTAGGTGTAATCACTGGATTAGCTTTAGGTGATGATGCAGTAGAAATTGATGGTGCAGGGCTTGGAATATATTTAGGAGACAGTGATAATAGAGGTTTGCCTATATCTGACCAAGGTAGTGGTATTTCAGATATGCGTAAATATAAAGATAAATCATTATCTTATGTATTAGATAATTATGAAGATGGAACACCATATGGTCTTTTAAGAGATGGTAAAGATGGTGGTAAAAGAGCAATCAGAGCTGGAACTATAACAAATCCTAGTAAAGAAAGTACAGATTTACTTTATAATTTTGAGGGAAATAATGGAGATACTACTACAACCGATGCAACTAAAAGAGACCATCAATCAGATTTTTATGGTAATGCTCAAATAAGTAACGCTCAAGCAAAAAATGGTAGTACAAGTTTATATTTAGATGGTGATAGGTCTTATGTAGAAGTAGATTATTCTTATCACTTTCAGTTTGAGTCTGGTGACTTTACTGTTGAATGGTGGGAATACAGGACTGCGTGATGGAAAATGCCACAATTTGATTTAGCTAATGCAAATTTAAGTACTGCTGGTTTACAAGCTGTAAAAGACAGAATTGGCTTTGTTCCTTTTGTATATGACACAGGATATCCAGTAAGGGGTGTTTATATTGACAACGACCCAGTTCCAAGTGGTTCAACACCATTTGCAGAGGGTGTTGGTGGTAGAGTTCCATTCGACCCAGAGTTTCATGATGGTGTAAGAGGAAATTTAGTTGTTGGATATGGTCATACCTATCTAAATGAAGGTGCAGTACATAGAGGTTCTGATTCTTTATACTATGATTTTTATGGATTATACACTGATGATACATTCACAATCAATACAGTAGATTATAGTTTTCCAATACAAACTGGTAGTACTTACGCAACATCTAGTTCTGGTGGTAATTATTTAGATGAAAATGGTACAGTTCAAACAACTGGTATTAGAGTTTCTTATACTGGTGATGATTCTACGAATAACAATATGAGATTTTCTGAGTCACTTGCTAGTACATTACTTTCAGAAGATTTAGTAGGTTATATTGCAAAAGTAAAATCTATATTCAACACTTACGAAGATGCTTTTCCATATGACAATACATTAGCTCAACAACACTTTGATATGATGGTATTAGTTTGTTTTCAAATAGGAAAAGAGGCTTTTTCTAATAGTTTTTTTGTTCATCTATATAAACAAGTAGATGGTACAGCAGTAACAAGTTCATCTGATTTGAGTGACTACAACGATGCAGGATACGCTCTAATGTTTTTAGGTGCTAAACCATCACCAGCAGATTATCCATCAGGTGTTGACCCAAATAATTTAAAAACAGTTTATGAACCTGTTGTTGTTAATGGTGTAAAAGTTACTTGGAAATCACAAATGATTTGGGATGATGCAATGATAAAAGCTAGAAGAGCAGATATAGATGATTTGTTAGGTACTAACAGCACTGTAAATCCTACTGCTACACCATTAGACCCTAGAACAAATTCACAATGGTATCAAGGACCAGCGATTATAGAAGACTTTTTTATGGCTAGACCAAACGCACCACAGTGGGTAGATATAGTATATTCGACACTTCCAACAGGTTCTGTTAGCAACACAATATTAGAATTACTAAGTCAAGGAAGACAAGATGAAATACCACTTTATTACACTGGTGATGCATCAATATATGAGACATCTGAAGGACCTGCAAACTACTGGGAAGATGAACCATTATATCAAAAATACTATTCTTTAATTTGGCAGATTAACAATAGATGGTACAAAGGAGACCAAACTTTTATAAATGTAAGACCTTCTACAACAAATGGACCAGCAATTGCTGCTCAAGGTGATGGCTCAATTCCACCTTATATTTTTGGGCTAAACGATGGAACAGGTAGGTTAGGTGTTTACATTACTGGTCACTATGCAGAAAGTAATATAGATGGTATTACAGGCATTGATAGCACTATATGGGATATAGCTAATAATAAAAAACTTGGAGATGTTCCATCTAGTAATCAATGGGTGCATAGAGCAATAACTAGAAAAGGTAATAAATTTACAACTTGGGAAAATGGTGTAAAAGTTGATGAATGGTTCTCTGATAAAGTAATTAAAAGAAACACTCGTGATGCTAAAACTGGTGGTACTGATGAAAAAGCATCTTTGAATTTATCAATAGGTAGAAGTCAACAGGCAGATTACTTTAAAGGTTACATTGATGGACTAAGGATTACTAAAGGTGAAGCTCTATATGATGCTAACTTTACACCTACAGCAACACCAACAGTTCAAACTACTGTTAATAATTACACTGGTAATCACAATGTAGAGAGTGCTTATTCTGCAATTAAAAAAGTAATGTCTCAATTAGAAGCAGAGTACAGAATTAATACAACTGGTACTTTAGATGCAGGTTTACCAGAAGATATATTTGTTGGTCATGGAACTAATGAACCAACGGCAATCATTGTAAGAGATAGTGGTGGAGAAGACCCTGCAATTATAGGTTTAAATCCTGATGCTTTGACAACACAATTTGAAGCTGAGGATTGGGTTGCTGGTGTTGAATATTTAGAAAATGTCGGTTCTGATGGTGAGCATATGGATAGCTATGAAAGATTTTTAACCGATGTACCTTATTATGATTTATTTGGAAATCCTTTAGAAAGAGTTGCTTATGT